>Ga0233420_10000198_pt1 | contig 27428 bp, 27 predicted proteins | sample Watercolumn_Mata_4_FD_183009 | JGI IMG/M metagenome (GOLD analysis project Ga0233420, IMG submission 183009) | Freshwater microbial communities from Lake Matano, South Sulawesi, Indonesia - Watercolumn_Matano_2014_102_MG | ecosystem: Environmental > Aquatic > Freshwater > Lake | place...
GCGCTGCGAATTTCCATCCGCTTTCTGTCCCGGCGCTGACGCGCCAGGCCATCAAGCGGCTGCAGCGGACAGCCGCCCCCGCGAGCAAGCTCGCGTGTTCGTCTGCCGCTGATCCGCAGCGCCGTTCAGCATACTCCAGTATTCGATTGTGGCGGTCTTTTCGATTTTTGCAGGGTATGTTTTCAGCCTGAGCAATATCAAGGGTATTGTCGCTCAGGAGAAAAATACGGCGTTGCAGATGCTTGCCGCAAGTATAGCCCATGAGATGCGCAATCCGCTGGGTCAGGTCAAGTTCAGTTTCGAAAAAATCCTGCACGAACTGCCTGTCGAACATCATCAGAAAATCGCCGAATACATCTTTCCTAACAGTCTCAACAGGGTCTATCAGAGTGTTGCTCAGGGAAAAATGGCTGTAACCCGGGGGGTGCAGATCATAGACATGCTTCTCAATGAGGTGAAAAACAAGTCAATCGATACCTCGGCGTTCACCTATTGTTCCTGTGTCGCGGTTACCCGGAAGGCACTCGATGAATACGGTTATGAGTCCGACATCGAACGGGAAAAACTCTCTTTTGAATATGGCGAGGACTTTGTCATAAAAGCCGATGAGACACTGTATGTTTTCGTCCTCTTCAATCTGATCATCAATGCGTTTTATTTTATCCGCCCCATACCGGATGCACGGATTTCCATCCGTATCCAGAGGGGAGCAGCACAGAACCGGGTGTATGTCCGCGATACCGGTCCCGGAATACCGCCTGAAAACCTGGAGCGGCTTTTCGAGGCGTTTTTTACATCGGGCAAAAAAGGGGGTACCGGCCTGGGTCTTGCTTACTGCAAACGTGTTATGCGGGCTTTTGGCGGAGATATCGCCTGTGATTCGGTGCAGGGCGAATATACCGAGTTCATGCTGACTTTTCCGGCAGTCAATGATCAGGAACTTGCCAGGTACAGAAAACAGACCATTGCCCAGTATGCACCGGTTTTTCACGATAAGCGAATTCTTCTGGTTGACGACGAGTTTTCGGACAGGGAGATGGCCATCCGTTATCTGGAGCCGTTCCGGATAGCTGTCGACGAGGCTGCCGACGGCCAGGAGGCGATAGAGAAGTTGCGGCGGCAGCGATACGATACGCTGCTGATGAATCTCAATATGCCTTTGATGAACGGGTACGAGGCAGCAGAGGCTATCAGGACCGGAAAGGCCGGAGTTCTTTCCCTCGATACTCCAATCATCGGCTACACCTCCATGCCGTCCTACATAGCCAGCGCGAAAACAGAAAAAGTTGGCATGCAGGGTTTGATTACAAAGCCGGTTCGTGAATTCGAGCTGATCCATAAACTTGCTTCGGTTCTGATCGGTGGCCACGTCAACGGAAGTGCAGTTTTTTCAGGTCTGACGGTTATGCTTGTCGATGATACGAATGTCATGAGGCTGTCGCTCAAATGGGTGCTTGAGAAATTCAATATCAACATCATCGAGGCGGCTTCCGGCGGCGGAGCGATTGCACATCTCAAGGACGGCAGTTATTCCTGTGACCTTATCCTCATGGATATTCAGATGCCCGGGCTTGACGGTCTTGAAACAACAAGGCAAATCCGCAATGATCATACAATCGAGCGACGAGATATTCCAATCATAGGGCTCAGCGGCGAGCAGGATGAACAGGAGATAAAAAAAGCTCTGGATGCAGGGATGAATGACTATCTTCACAAGCCCGTTGACAATCACCTGCTGATGAAGAAAATCGGACAGTGGTCAAGAGCAAGAACGGAGATGAGTGAGTCTTCATGAACGAAGCCTGACTTGCAACGAAGGAAAATTGCCGGGTTTTCCGACAGGAGCCGATATCCCGTTGTATCGATCTGAAAAACCGTGTTTAACGGTTCTTGATCTGTGTGTCTTTTGTAATTGTAGAAAGGAGTGCGGTTTGTGGACTATATAAAACAGCTGGTTGAGAAAAAAGGTCCTGAAAAATCCGATTATCATGCCTTGCATGTAGAGATCGAGCGTATCGGTACTCTTTTGGATCACCCTTCAGCATCCATGCAGTACAGCGATTTTCTCGATGTTATCTTTCCGGTGCTATCCATTGAAACCATGCAGGGATTTGCGTTTCACAAACCTCACGGATATTCCGGTGATTACGAGATCATTGACAGAATCTACAGGAAATGGAAGTCCGGGAAAGAGGAGTTCCGGAAATGGGATGAGTTTTTTCATGCCCAAGAGGCTCCGATTGCCGTCAGAAACAGGAAAAAATTCTTTCTTGACACCCTGGTTTCGTCCAATCAGTTCAGGGAGGGTATGCATGTCCTGAACGTCGGAAGCGGTCCCGGCAGGGACATGCAGGAGTTTTTTCAGGAGAATTCCGATTCACGGACCTGTTTCGACTGCATCGATTATGACAGGGATTCCATTGCCTACGCGCGGGAGCTCTGCGCACCATATCTTGACAGGATCAGGTTTTTTCAGAAAAACGTCTTCAGGTTCGCACCTGACAGAGAGTATGATATCATCTGGTCCGCAGGTCTGTTCGATTATCTCGATGACAGGAAATTTGTTTTCCTGCTTGGCAAATTGCGCGCCTATCTCAAACCTGAAGGGACTCTCGTGATCGGTAATTTCTCAAGAAGGAACCCGACGAGAAAATATATGGAGCTTTTCGGCAAGTGGTTCCTGTACCACAGAAGCGAAGAGGAGCTTGTCGAGCTTGCAAGAGCTGCAGGAGTTTCGGACAGGCATATCCATATTTTCAGTGAACCGCTGGGAGTGAATCTTTTTTTGCATGTCAGCCACTCTTCCGCTCCGGTCGACGATTGATCGATGCATGCAGTTGCTTTGCCCGGTTACCGGTAGCGTTTTTTTGCCAACAGGTCAAGTCCTGAATAAAAGAGCACGAGGAGAAAAACCAGAATGCCTGTGCAGAACGAGCCCAGCATGCCGGCAAGCGCAGCTGCGGTCCCGTGATGAACCCACATCAGCGTGATCGCCAATAACCACAGGGAGGCGGAAAGAGTGGACCGGATTTTCCTGAGCGGTCTGAAGAGTGAAGGCACCGATGCTGCGGCAATGGCTGCTGCAAGCAGAAGCCACCACAACCAATCGTGAAAAAAAGCATTTGTCATGATCATCTCGATTGCTTTCAGGGTGCCCGGGTCTTTTTCCGGTTTTCCTGCCGGCCAGGGCATCCGGAGCGGCAGTCAACGGTCTCCCGGAAAATAGACATCGCCCATTTCAAAAAAAACAGTCCCGGGAAGATCAGCCTGCCACACTTTCTTTGTACTTTCAGAAAAGAGGGACTTTTTTGAAATTCCATATTTCAGCCCATGCATATCGGCGTTCCAAAAGAGATCAAACCTATGGAAACCAGGGTGGCCTGTACTCCGTCCGGCGTAAGGCATCTGGTTGGGGGTGGCCACCGGGTCGTGGTGCAGCGTGGTGCAGGCGAGAACAGCGGCTTCAGCGATGACAAGTACCGCCGGGCAGGGGCTGTTCTGGCAGAAACCCCTGGGGAGGTCTGGCAGAACGAACTGGTGGTGAAGGTAAAGGAGCCTCTCGAAGAAGAGTTCGTTTTTTTTTGCAAGGGACTCATCCTGTTCACCTATCTGCATCTTGCAGGCAACCCCGCACTTTCCAGGGCTCTTCTTGACGCCGGCGTCACCGCCATGGCATATGAAACCGTAGAGGATGCAGGACGCCTTCCTCTTCTTGCTCCCATGAGCGAGATTGCCGGCAAGATGAGCGTACTCATGGGGGCTTACTATCTCGCGCACCTGCATGGAGGTGGTGGCGTTCTGCTTGGCGGTGCGCCCGGAGTGCTTCCGGCAAAAGTCACCATACTTGGTGGCGGTTCTGCCGGTATGCAGGCCGCAAGGGCAGTGGCTGCATGCGGTGCCGATGTGACGGTTCTCGAACTTGATCATGAACGGATGCGTTTTCTTGAATCATCGCTGCCGTCACAGGTACATACGCTCTATTCCACCGAACAGCATATCGACGAGCAGATTGCTTCGGTTGATCTCCTCATCGGTGCGGTGCTTGTGCCCGGCGCATCAGCATCCAGGCTTGTGAGGCGGGACATGCTATCGGTTGTGAAAAAAGGTGCGGTTTTTGTTGATATCTCCATCGACCAGGGTGGTTGTTTCGAAACGTCGAGAGTGACCACGCATGACAATCCGGTCTTTGTCGAAGAGGGAATCATCCACTATTGCGTCAGCAACATGCCTGCTGCATATCCGAGGACTTCCACTGAGGCGCTCAGCGGAGCGACCCTTTCCTATATCCGGCGTATCGCCGATCTTGGCGTTGAAAGCGCAATGATCATGATGCCCGGACTTGCCGGCGGACTGAATGTCTGGAACGGCAATATCACGCACAGGGCTCTTGCCGGGTCGCTTGGCCTTCCCTTTTTCGAAAATCCTTTCCTGTGAATCCTCTAAGGCACCAGTAGCTTGAAGCCGGTAAGGGGATCCGGTTGACGGGTAGCGGTGTTTTCAAGCAGTTCGATCAGGATTACCTCCATGACATGCCACACCCTTACCCCGTTTCGGATGCAGCCGGTGACGGTGTTTTCTTCGCGGCCGCACGCCATGTGCAGATGAAGCACCGGATTTCCGGCATCGTCGGGGAAAATGGTGCCTGTTCCGGTTATTTCATGTGCATCATACAACTCGTGGATCATGGGCTTCACCGGCAGTGCGCGGCTCTCTTCCGGACCGACGACAAGCTTGCTTCCCTTATCGGCTCCTCCGATGATGAGAAGCTGTGCCCGTTCGACCGAGTGTTCTCTTGCGAATCTTTCAAGCTGTTCGTGGACGGTTTCGCCGTCTTCCAGGCGGATCACATAAATACGTCCCTGTCTTGCTTCGGAATATTTCATGGGGTTTGCTGTTCGTTGATGGTCAGGTTCCTATTTTTTTCCGGGATTCAGCCGGTAGATTCCCCAGTTGAGATATGCCGCGAACAGTCCCCAGCCAAGGTAGGGCAAGAGGAGGGCGCCGGCAAGTGCGCTGACCTGGAAAAACAGCGCCACAATTACCATCAGGGTGCTGTCGAAAAGGAGAATGTCAAAAAATGCCACAAGGATTTTTTTCTGCCGGAAAAACAGGTTCGTCCAGCTGAAGCTCGCCACGAAATGCACAAGCAGCAGTGCTGTGACCGGCAGCAGATTTTTTTTTCCCGGAGAGAGGAAGTAGGCGATCAAGGCCGAGAATACAAAGATATACAATACCGTCCATACCGGACCAAAAACTTTTTTTGGCGGTGTGAACGGGGGTTTTTGGAGGTTGTCATACCATGTTGCCATAAGCCTGAAACCCTTTTCTTTTCTTCATGTTAAAAGGATTTCAGGCCCATAATGGTTCCTTCAGTACGTCAGCTTTTGTTCTGCTTGTTCGCTTTTCCGTTTTTTTTGTGCAGGGAATTCGGGCATTTCAGAGGGCCAAGAACCGGATCTCCAGGTTTTCTTCCGGCTGTTCACTGATCCTGAAGCGGCCCTTTGTGGTAATCGACAGACCTTTTCTGTCTGCAGCCGGAATAAGTCTCTCTTCGATGACATCCGCTTCTTTTTTCGGGCATTCGCTGTTGAAGAAAAGGTTCAGTGCCGAGCCGGTTTCGGCGAACTGCAAGAGAAAGTCGCTGTGATTTGCGAAAACGAGGTCCTCGTATGCATAGGTTACTTCGTGTCCCAGTTCCTCGAGGAGTTGCATGACGGTTCCAAGCGGGCGTAAGGTTTGTTTCATGGGTCAATGGTTCTGGTTTGTGCAGGTAAAGGATCTCCGTTATGGGGACAGGTGCCCATATCGGTCATTTTCAGCGACTCGACAACCGTTTCAGCGCCAGGAACGGCTGTAAGGTCGATTATGGTCCTGAGCCGTGCCATATCGAACCCCTGCAGCTGCAGGTTTCCGATTTGCATCAGCGGACGTTTGATGAGAATGGGGTCGCGCACCATGGCTGTCAACGCATCGCTTCTCTCATACGCTTGTGGATCGGTTTCGCCTGATTTCACTGATGGGGCAAACGGATTGAACCATTCTGCGACCGGGGTCTCGCCGAGAAACCCCTCCAGCTCCTTTTCCGTCCAGGGATGTTCAAGCAGGTTTGCTGCTTCAACCGTGTGGCCTGCAAGTTCGAGCAGGGCTTTCTGTCTGGAGTTGTTCCGGCATCCCGGCTTTTCAAAAAAAAGAATGGTTGCCACAGTCGCCTATAATGTTTTTAGGTATATCATAATATTTTTATAAAAAATTAAGTTTATATATTTAATATTCAAAGCAAAATTAGATGATTTTGCTTTTTTGTAACATAATATTAAAAAAAGGAGTGATTATGGCTGAAAGCAGTATGCAGACGTGGGAAAAGGTTCTCGAGTACGCCTCGGTTCCTCTGCATGGTACCATGTCCAGGAAAATCCGCAAGGGTGTGAAGCTGCAGATAAACGAAGGCAAGATCTATGAGGATGCCGTGCTCTTCATCAGTGACCTTTTTCTTCGGGTTACCGAGGATGTGAAAGACGGTTCTGCAGTGAATACTTACTACGACATGAAGTCGGTCGCCAGCATCCGGACCTACAGCAGCAAGGAGTAGATCAGATCGGCAGCCAGCAGCCGGCAGGGGGTCATGAGACGGGAGCAGCAGGAGTGGGACAGAAAGAAAACAGCAATCGGATCCGGTGACGTTTATTAACCTTGCGGTTTTAATTTCTGTTTCCTGTCTCCTCTCTGCTGCTGTCCGTCTGCTTTTCCGTTTCTTCCCTTTTCACCGAGGGAACGAAATTTTCCGTCCTGCCGGTTTTCGGCAGGCCAAGCAGTTCTCTTGACCGGTCGAGTGCCTCGTCGATGTTGCCGAAAATGTTTTCTTCGCCGATATCATTGTAAATGCCATACTGTTGCATGGCGAAAAGAGGTTGGGCATGCACTCCGGACAGGACGAGGCTGGTATCGGTTTTTCTGCAGTCGGCAAGCAGTTCGCGGAGCATGTTCAGTCCGGTGGCATCGATGGAAAGCACCTTTCTCATTCGGATGATTCGGACGACAGGTGGTTTTCCGACAATGTGCATTGCGTCCCTGAACTTTGAGGCAGCCCCGAAGAACATTGCTCCGCTTATTTCAAACACTTCCACGCCTTCCGGGACGCTTCTGGTGATGATGGCGTTCGGATCGTCCTCTTCCTCACGGTCTTTCAGCTCTCCGGTAACGACATCGACATTTGCGATACCAGCCATGTGTTTCATGAAAAGGATCACGGCCAGCAGCATTCCTATTTCAATGGCAATGGTGAGATCGAAGACCACTGTCAGGCCGAAAGTCGTCAGAAGCACGACAACGTCACTGCGCGGACTTTTGAGAAGCTGCCGGAATACATGGTGTTCACTCATGTTCCATGCCACGACGATCAGGATTGCCGCCAGTGTGGGCATAGGGATGAGTTTTGCCCATTTGCCGAAAAGCAGCATGATTCCGAGCAGGGTCAGGGCATGGACCATTCCTGCAACAGGTGTCCTGCCGCCGTTCTTGATATTGGTAGCCGTGCGGGCAATAGCTCCCGTTACGGGAATACCTCCGAAGAGAGGGGTAAGAATGTTCGCAACGCCCTGTGCGACCAGTTCCATGTTCGATTTGTGCCGGGTACCGATCATGCCGTCAGCAACAACTGCCGACAGCAGGGCTTCGATGGCTCCAAGCAGGGCGATCGTTGTGGCAGGCATGACGAGTTTTCTGATGGTGACGAAATCGAAAACAGGAAAGGACGGGGCAGGAAGGCCAGAGGGAATCTCACCGAAGCGCGATTCGATGGTGGCAACATCGAGACCAAGCAGGCGGACGACAAGGGTTGAGACGAGAATGGCAATGATCGAGCCCGGTATTTTCCTGGAAATCCTTGGCCAGAAAAGAATGATGCAAAGCGAAAGCATGCCGACCATGACACTTTCGGGATTGCATGTCGAGGCATGTTGTCCGTATGCGATCCATTTGTCGATAAAGTCTGCAGGCACCTTTTCGATGGAAAGGCCGAAAAAATCGCTGATCTGGCTTGAGAAGATGATGACGGCGATACCGCTGGTGAAACCGACCACCACAGGATAGGGAATGAACTTGATGAGCGAGCCGAACTGGGCAAACCCCATCAGCATGAGGATCACGCCTGCCATAATGGTGGCGATCATGAGACCGTTGATGCCGTATTGGCTGACGATGCCGTAAAGGATGACGATGAATGCCCCCGTGGGTCCCCCGATCTGAACCCGGCTTCCTCCGAGAAACGAAACGACAAAGCCGCCTATGACTGCTGTAATGAGGCCTTTTTCAGGGGATACTCCTGATGCTATGGCGAACGCAATGGCAAGAGGAAGGGCAACGATTCCGACAAGGATGCCTGCGATGATGTCTTTGAAAAGCTGCGTCGGGGTTATTTCCGGGAGAACGGTAAAAAACTTCGGTTTGAACATGACAGGAGAAATGGTGATGCGAATGAACAGGCAAATACATCGGTCAGGCAATGATGCATTGGTTTTTGACCGGTTTATGAAATATTTTCTATATAACTTTTCACCTGCTGCCGATCAACCGTTCGATCATGCCGATGCACAAAAAGTCAGATTTTTTCAATTAACCGGAACAGGAACGTGAAGACGCCGCATACCTTCAATACGGTCGCCGATCTGCTGCTTTCACAGCCTCTGACGATCGATGTCGAGATCGACGATGCCTGGTCAGGACCGTTTGCCGTCAAGGGACTCGAGGTGCGGGGAGTCGTGCTGTATGTCGGTCTGCCCGGCTTCTCGATACTGTCACTTGAACTCGAGCCGGCCGAAGTGCTGATTTACCGGAACATGTTCCTTTCCTGGATGCGCAGGCTGCTTGAAAAAGAACGGTTCTGCATTGTTGAACGGTTTCTTGACAACGCTGCGATCCTGGTTTTTTCGAGGACTTTCGGTTCGGAGGATCCTTTTTTCGACGCTCTCCAGGTTTCGAGGATCCTTGGAGAAAACGATGAACCGGGTTTCCGTCCATCAATAGGCATCGCGTGTGGAAGCGTTTTCGCCGGTTTTACCGGTTCGCCGGGCGAGTATGCCGCCGCAGTGTATGGCAGGCCGGTGATGCTGGCGGCAGGTTGTGCTGCGATGAAGCCCTCAGGCGAATATGCGGCGAGCATTACCTTTCCCGAAGCGGAGTGGACAGGACGTTCCCTCGACAGGGTTTTTCCTCCGCTGGAGTATGAAGATCCGGAAAAAGGCAAGGTTCGCCAGCCCCAGACATGGAAGCTCGGAGAAACGAGGCTGATTGATATTCCGGGTACCGGAAAGGTTGCTGTAAGGGATATCGCAAGCTTTGTGCACTGGATGTCGGATGCCAGTGCGGAAACGAAAACGAAAGAGTGGTTCGGTCTGATCCGCTCGAAGGGTTACTATAAAAACAACCGGTAGCTTTCGTTCTGCTTGGATTATTTGTGAATCATTGCTACTCTTTTTTATGTTTTTCCCCTGTCACCTCGAGAACCATTACTAACCAGAACCATCATGCCTACAACGAAAGAAAATCTCAAGGAAGCTTTTGCCGGTGAAAGCCAGGCAAACCAGAAATATCTTGCTTTTGCCAAAGAAGCCGAAAGGGAAGGTTTCGTGAATGTCGCGAAACTGTTCCGCACTACCGCCCAGGCGGAACTGATCCACGCTGAAGGCCATCTTGGAGCTCTCGGCGGTATCGGTTCGACAGCGGAAAACCTGCAAAGCGCGATCGGGGGCGAAACCTACGAGCATACCGAAATGTATCCGCCCATGCTTGAACAGGCGACAGCAGAAGATCATCCTGCAAAAAGAATGTTCGCGTTTGCAGTCAAAGCCGAACAGGTTCATGCCGAGCTGTACCGCAAAGCCCTCGAGGCCGTACATAATGGTCAGGACATTACCGCGACCGAAGTCTGGCTTTGCCCGATCTGCGGTCATATCGAACTGGGGCCCCCCCCTGAAAAGTGTCCGATCTGCGGCGCGAAATCGTCGGTCTACGTCAAGGTGTGAGCAGGCTTCCGGAAGTAACCCGGTAATAAAAGCGGCCGATATGGCCGCTTTTTTTGTTTTCTAACCAATCCGATATTTCGTAATAAGGAGTATGGAGACAGATCTTTTCCGTTCCGGTGCGGGAAGTCCTGCTCCGATCGAAGACCGGGTGGTGAATTGAACCTGCAGTTTTTTTATGCACGAATTTGATTTTCTTGGCGAACTGGTGCTGATCGGCGCACTGGCAATCGCCATTATCCTGATTTTCCAGCGCCTCAGGATACCGCCGGTCATCGGTCTTATTTTTACCGGTATCCTGCTCGGGCCATCAGGCATTGGTGCGGTGTATGATGAAAAGCTCATTTCCACGCTTGCCGAACTCGGTGTGATTCTGTTGCTTTTTACCATCGGTCTTGAATTCTCGCTCGATGATCTGAGAAAGCTGAAAAAAATCGTGCTGGTCGGCGGCATGGTACAGATTCTCGTGACCGGTTTCACTATCAGTTGCATCGCGTTCTGGATGCTTTACGCTGTCGGCAGACCTATTTCCATCGAGGCGGCCTTTTTCCTCGGCTTTGCTTTTTCGGTCAGCAGTACCGCGATCTGTCTTAAAATTCTTACCGACAGGGATGAACTGGCCCTGCCCCACGGCAAGATTGCTCTCGGCATCCTGATTTTTCAGGATATTGCCATCGTGCCGCTGATGATCGGGATCAATTTTCTCAGTCCGGATACCGTGCCGACGGTTGAAATGATTTTCAGGAAGGTCGGGTTCATCGTGCTTTTCGGAGCAGCGGTTTTCGCGGGATTCAGGTTGCTCATGCCGAGAATGGTTCGGCTGATCACCTCGCTGCATGCCCGTGAGGTGCTGGTTATCGGCGCACTCGTGATCTGTTTCGGCGCAGCCTATCTGACCTCCCTTGCAGGACTCTCGCTGGCTCTCGGCTCATTTGTTGCGGGCATGGTGATTGCCAGCACCGACGAGAGCCACCAGATCAGCATGACCATCGACCCTTTCCGGGAAGCCTTCACCAGCGTTTTTTTTATTTCCGTTGGCCTCCTGCTCGATGTCAAGGTGATCAACCTGCCGCTTTTCATATCGATTGCCCTTGGGGTACTGCTGGTCAAGGGGCTGCTGGTTGCCGGGGTATCGCTTTTTCTCGGTTACTCGACGAGGGTCAGCATGATGGCAGGGATGGCTCTTGCGCAGATTGGTGAGTTTTCGTTCGTGCTGGCTGAGACCGGACTGAAGAATCACGTCATAACCAGTGAGGTGTTCCAGGCCATGCTGGCCATCATTGTGGTAACCATGATCGTGACGCCGGCCATGATCGCAGTGGCTCCCAAAGTTGCCGACCAGGTGGTTCCGGCTCTCGGTTTCATTCCGCTTCCTTCCCGTGATTCGCTTGCTCAGCCCTCCCGACCTCCTGACAGCACCATCATCTGTGCGGGAGAAATACATGCGGCTATCATAGGGTTCGGCGTGAACGGCCAGAATGTCGCCGCAGTGCTTCATGCAACGAACATTTCCTATACGGTGCTTGAGGTTGACAGGGAGATTGTCAGAACCATGCGCCGGAAAGGCGAGCCTATCTATTACGGCGACTGTACCGAAAAAAAATCGCTGCTCCGAGCAGGCATTGACCATGCGCGGGCAGTTGTGCTTGGTATCTCTGACAATGGAGCCGTGCGCAAGTGCATTCCCGTCATCAGAGAGGTCAACCCCAAGGCATTTGTCATTGTTCGTGCAAGAACGCTCGATGAAGTCGACAGCCTTTACAAGGCGGGTGCCGATGTGGTGGTGACCGAGAAGTTCGAGACCTCGATCCAGATATTTTCACAGTTGCTCAACCACTTTACGGTCGATCCTGAACTCATTCTCGAGCAGCAGGAGATCATCCGCAGGGAATGCGAGAAAATTTTTTTCCAGTCGCCTCCGGTTGCGGTATCGAAACAGGCATGAAGGGTGTTTTCACGCTGGCTCGCCATGCTTTTCCCTCAAGGCTTGCCTGCCTCGCTCTCGTGAAGGGAAATGGCAGTAATGAACATTTTCGTGATACGTACAGGATTCCTTTCGTATATTTGAAATGTTCCTCTGCAGTTCCTGTAATAATACCCGTACCGTCATGGAGCAGCAAATCCCGCCTCTGGCAACCGCCAAATTCTTAACCTACCGTCAGCAGCTTCTCGCACAGCTCAAGGCAACCACAACTGCCGAAGTAAGGCGGGCATCGTACGAACTGGAGCTGATGGAGAAGAGCCGGTTTATCGAACTGAACGGCATTGTGCACCATTACCACGACTCCGGTCCGGCCGATGCGGAAAAGGTCGTGCTGCTCATTCACGGGTGGGACTGCTGGTGGATGTGGTGGCATCATGTCATCAAGGCGCTCAACAGCCGCGGTATCCGGACCATCGCCTACGACATGCGCGGGCACGGCTGGTCGGACAGCGATCCCCGAAACCACTATCATATCGATTTCTTTGCGCACGATCTTGCCGAACTGGTCAAGCAGCTCGGTCTCGGGCGTTTCCATATCGCCGCGTTTTCTTTCGGACCTTTCGTTGCCCTCGATTATGCGCGATCGGCTCCGGGAAGGATCGCATCGATGACGTTTTTCAATTTCGGTTATCTGCCCAACAACGCCTTTATCTCTGCCGTGGCGCCCGCCTCGATAAACTTCCTGTTCAACAATCTGCTCAGGGGACTTACCTGGTGGCTTCCGGCCTACATCTTTGCGCGTCTCGTGCTTTCGAAGAATACCGTCATGCTGCATGACATTCTTATCGGCTTCAGGAGCCTGGGGCAGTGTGCGCCACAGGCCATCGAGCAGACAACCGAGCAGATTACGTCACTCAAGACGACGGAATCGGTGCCGGATATGGTCAGGGCGACCGACATGCCGATCCTGTTCGTGGCAGGAGACGGCGATGCCATCATGACATGCGAGAATACGAGGAAGTTGCAGCAGATGACCAACAAGGGATCCTATGTGTGTGTACCGGATTGTGGTCATCTGATCACCCTCGAGCTGCCCGAGACGACATCGGAACTGGTTCTCGGACAGGTCCTTGCCAACTGACGTGAGGCTTTTCAGGCTGTTTTCGCAGCAGCGATGAACGCCTTGATTTTTTCAGGGCTTTTGATGCCGGGAGCGGTTTCCACGCCGCTTGCCGTATCGACGGCATAGGGCCTGATAGCCTGGATTGCTTCGGCAACGTTCTCGGGGTTGAGGCCGCCGGCGAGGATTGCAAAGCAAAATCCCCGCAACGCATCGAATATTCGTAATGCCAGCGTGTTTTCGATGCGCTCTCCTGTGCCTCCATCCAAACCGGACCGGCAGGCATCGAAGAGAACGGTGTTTACGCCGCTTTCGCGACAGAACGTTTTTACCATCGAGGTATCAAAATCGTTTTCCGGCCGGAATACCCTGATGCGTTTCACCCCCTCTATGGCAAGGGCTTTTTCAGCAGTATATGTTTCGGCATGCAATTGCGCTACCTGCAGTCTGCATACGCTGCAGATTTCGTTAATTTCCGCAGGGGAGTGTTCAACGAAAATACCCGTACAGCTTATGAACGGAGGAAGGTCGACAATGATCGCCGCAGCCTGTTCCGGTGTGATACAGCGAGGGCTCTTCCTGCTGAAGTTGAACCCGAGAGCGTCAGCCCCTGCATGGCATGCTGCCAGGGCATCTTCAGGACGCGTAATGCCGCAGATCTTCGTTTTCATGTTCGCACGGTTGTTTGGCTGCAATATACGCCCGTCCCGTCAATAAATCACAGGTTTTGCATTACGGCATTTCCTGGTGTTCTGATGCTCCGCGCCCGATTGTGATTTTTGATTAATTATCCGTATTATCAAAGCCGGTTTTGTACGGTGGGGCGTCGCCAAGTGGTAAGGCATCGGCCTTTGGAGCCGACATTCGCAGGTTCGAATCCTGCCGCCCCAGCTGGTCTGGAAATCGGTCTGATCGGTTTGATCCGGCTGATTCAAAAAAATAAATTAAGCAGAAAAGGCCGCCACCGCGGACTGCCTTTTCTGTTTTTTCTGTTCTGCCGGCACATCAGTAGCGGTAATGCTCCGGTTTGTAGGGGCCGTCAACCGGAACGCTGATATAATCGGCCTGCTCCTGGGTGAGCGTGGTCAGCTTGACACCGATCTGCCCGAGATGCAGGCGTGCAACTTCTTCGTCGAGCTGTTTCGGCAGCCGGTACACGTCCACTTTGTAGTCGTTCTGCCAGAGCTCGATCTGGGCGAGCGTCTGGTTGGTGAAGGAGTTGCTCATCACAAACGACGGATGGCCGGTGGCGCAGCCGAGGTTTACCAGGCGGCCTTCGGCGAGCAGGTACATCGCGCGGCCGTCTTCGAAGACATATTTGTCGACCTGCGGCTTGATGTTGATCTTTGTGACGCCGCTGAAGCTGTTGAGCGCCTCGACCTGGATCTCGTTGTCGAAATGGCCGATGTTGCAGACAATGGCTTCGTCACGCATCTGCTTCATGTGCTCAAGGGTGATGACATCCTTGTTGCCGGTAGTGGTGACGAAGATGTTTCCTTTCCTGACGGCCTCTTCCATCGTGGTGACCTCAAAGCCTTCCATGGCGGCCTGCAGTGCGCAGATCGGGTCGATCTCGGTGACGATCACGCGGGCACCGTAGGTGCGCATCGAGTGGGCACAGCCTTTGCCGACGTCGCCGTAGCCGAGCACGACGACCACCTTGCCGGCGATCATGACATCGGTGGCGCGCTTGATGCCGTCGGCAAGCGATTCACGGCAGCCGTAGAGGTTGTCGAATTTCGATTTGGTGACCGAATCGTTCACATTGATGGCGGGGAAGAGCAACTCGCCTTTCTCCATCATCTGGTAGAGTCGGTGTACACCGGTTGTGGTTTCTTCGGAGACCCCCTTCATACCTTCGGCAACCTTGTGCCAGCGCTGGTTGTCTTCTGCGAAGACCTCTTTGAGCTGAGCGAAAAGCGCCTTCTCTTCGGCGTTTCCCGGAGTTTTGTCGAGCATCGAAGGATCGTTCTCGATCTTGTAGCCGAGGTGGATCATCAGGGTGGCGTCACCGCCGTCATCGACGATCAGGTTCGGGCCGAGGCAGCCTTCAAACTCGAGAATCTGCCGGGTGCACCACCAGTACTCGTCGAGTGTCTCGCCCTTCCAGGCGAACACCGGCACGCCAGCGGCGGCGATGGCTGCAGCTGCGTGGTCCTGCGTCGAGAAAATGTTGCAGCTTGCCCAGCGTACTTCAGCACCGAGATCCACCAGCGTCTCGATCAGTACGGCGGTCTGGATGGTCATGTGCAGGGAACCCGCGATGCGGGCTCCCTTGAGGGGCTTCTTGCCGGCATATTTTCGCCTGGTGGCCATGAGGCCAGGCATCTCTTTTTCAGCGATTTCGATCTCCTTGCGTCCCCATTCGGCAAGGGAGATATCCGCTACTTTGTAGTCAAGCACTGCTGCTTCGATGGTCATGAGTGTCAGTTTTTAAGGAAGGGTTTCAGTTACCGAAACAGCCCCGCCGGCATGGCGGACGGGGCTGCTCTCTTTTGTATGGTTTCAGGCAATGCCGAAGGCTTTCTTCAGTTCTTCGACCTTGTCGGTTTTCTCCCACGGGAAGATATCGCGGCCGAAGTGACCGTAGGCGGCAGTCTGCTGGTAGCACCAGCCGTGAGGCCTGTCAAGGTTGAAGTGACGGATAATGGCTGCAGGACGAAGATCGAAGATCTGTTCGGCCTTTTCCTGGATCTGGCTGTCGCTGAGACCGTTCTTGCCGGTGCCGTGGGTGTTGATGTAGATCGAGACCGGACGGGCCACGCCGATGGCATAGGATACCTGTACGGTGCACTTGTCGGCAAGTCCTGCGGCAACAATGTTCTTGGCAACGTGACGTGACGCATAGGCTGCACTGCGGTCGACCTTCGAGGGATCCTTGCCGCTGAATGCGCCGCCGCCGTGCGGAGCAGCACCGCCATAGGTGTCGACAATGATCTTGCGTCCGGTGAGACCGGTATCGCCGTGCGGTCCGCCGATTTCGAAGCGGCCGGTCGGATTGATGTGCAGCTTGGTGCTTTCGTCGAGCAGTTCTGCCGGGATGACGTTTCTGATGACGTTTTCGATGACATCCTTCTTGATCACTGCCTGGAACTCGGCTTCGCTCATGCCTGCCGGTTCGGGATCGTGCTGGGTGGAGATGACGACGGCATCAACGCGTGCAACCTTCTCGTCAACGTATTCAAGGGTTACCTGGCTTTTCGAGTCGGGACGGAGGTAGGTCATGATCCTGCCTTCCTTGCGGATTTCGGCAAGCTTTTTCACGAGCTGCTGGGCGAACTGGATGGCGGCAGGCATCAGTTCCGGAGTTTCCGTACAGGCATAGCCGAACATCATGCCCTGGTCGCCGGCACCTACTCGATCGAACTCGTCAGCGATCTCTTCCTTGCGGTCCACTCCGCGGTTGATGTCGGGCGACTGGCTGTGCAGGGCTGAAAGGATACCGCAGGAGTTGGCCTCGAACATGTATTCGCCTTTGGTGTAGCCGATGTCGCTGACCACCTTGCGGGCTATTTTCTGGACATCAACAATACCTTTGGTGGTGACTTCGCCGCCGACGATAACCTGGCCGGTGGTGACGAAAGTTTCACATGCTACTCGTGAATTGGGGTCCTGGCGGAGAAACTCGTCGAGCACGGCATCGGAAATCTGGTCGGCAACTTTGTCCGGATGTCCTTCAGATACGGATTCGGAGGTAAAGAAATACCTTGACTGTGACATGGTTCTGGTAGTGTTTTGGTTAAACGAACAACAGGAACAACAAAGAAAAATCAGCGTCTGGAAAAGGAATTCCTGCAAGTTGAATCATTTTGCGGGAAACGACTGGACACGGAAAACCTTTCCTCAGGCGGCGGGAAGGGTTTTCCCGCCAGAACCTGCGGCACCGTGTCCATAGGTAATGGGGATGCCGTTGCTTGACGAAGGGAAAATGTAAGCAATCGGCTGCATTCATGCAACAACTCTCTTACCGTACCCGTATTTCGGAGTAGTCGCCGATATTGATTTCATGAGGGTTGCCGCTGATCGAGGCGTTGTTTCCGATGATGGAATAGTCGAGCATGATGTGGCTGACCCGTGCGTGGTTTCCGATGATCGAATCTCTTACAATGGCGTCGTTGACAACGGCATGTTCTCCGATGGTGGCATTCGGGCCGATGATGGCGTTTTCAACCGTGGCGTTATCGGCTATGAAGACAGGATCGTTGATGATGCAGCCCGGGTACGCTTTTGAGGGTGGCTTTTTCTGCAGCAGGGTTTCGTTGGTCGAGAGCAGGGTTTCAGGTTTTCCGCAGTCATACCATCCCTCGACGGAAAATATCGAAAAAGGTTCTCCTTGCTCGATCATGAACTGCAGGGCATCGGTGAGCTGGTATTCACCCTTGGTTTTGATGCCGCTTTCGATGATGTGGTCGATGGAGTTGAAGAGCGAGCTTGCTTTTTTCAGGAAATAAAGGCCGACAATAGCCAGATTGCTGACCGGTTCGTCGGGTTTTTCCACAAGCCTGACGATACGTCTGTTTTCGGTTATCGCCACACCGAACCGTTTCGGATCGGCGACCTCATGGACGCCGAGCGTCGATACGGGGCTTTTCAGCACCGGAGCCAGATCGACATCAAAGATCGTATCGCCGAGAATGATCAGTACAGGTTCTTCCGGCTCCACAGAGGGCTTGCACATCCAGACGGCATGGGCAAGCCCCAGCCGCTCGGGCTGGTTGACGAACGTGAACTTGATGGAGTAGTGTTTTCTCAGCCATGCCTCGACCATGTTTCCCAGATACCCGACGATGACAATGGCCTCGTCAATACCTGCTTCGATGAGTTTGTCCATGATATGCCCGATAATGGGCTTTCCGGCCACGTTCAGCAGTACTTTCGGATGAGAGAAGGTATGCGGGCGCAGGCGGGTTCCGACACCTGCAACGGGGATGATGGCTTTCATGGCTGGAAGGGCTTCTGCTGTATTGCTTGAAAACGTTTTTACTGTAATGCTTATTGTAATGAAAATCAGGGTAATTTCAAGCAGCAGCGGGTCTTGTAGCCTGTATGGCGGAAAAATGAAAATCAATCGTATTTTATCCGCTTGAAGCAAGGTAACAATAACAAATAGAGTGCTACGGTTGCCACGTTGAAAAGGGTTTTAATACAGTCAGGGGTTATTCCCGTGCTCAATGATCGACTGGTGCTGATTACGGCAAGAAAATCAGACCGGTGGATCATCCCGAAAGGGTATGTTGAGCATGGTCTTTCACCAGTGGATTCGGCGGCGAAGGAGGCGTATGAAGAGGCCGGCCTCATCGGGCGGGTAAGGCAGGAACATATCGGCGAGTACCGTTACCGCAAGTTCGGAAAACTGTTTTCCGTGAAGGTGTTTCCTTTTTTGATCGAAACCATGCTTGATGAATGGGAGGAGATGCATCTGAGGAAGCGTATGCTGGTTACCCCTCCGGAGGCATTTTCAATGCTGTCGCACGATGAACTGAAATCGATTGTTTCCCGTTATTTTGGCATGGGAGACGGGCAGTGAATTCCCTCATGGGAGAAGCGTCCTGCTTTGGTTGTGATTTTTTTATTTTTTCTGGTGCGGGATTATTTTTTTGGCAATCTTCTTTCTTGTCGTATATTAAAAGCCTTCCATTAAGGAACGGGGCATGGCGCAGCTGGTAGCGTGCCTGCTTTGGGAGCAGGAGGTCCCGAGTTCGAGTCTCGGTGCCCCGACAAGGTTGGTTCGTTGACAAGTGCAGCTGTGCCCGTAGCTCAATGGATAGAGCATCAGCCTTCTAAGCTGAGGGTTACTGGTTCGAGTCCAGTCGGGCATACAAGGCGTATCCATATGTTTTATATGGTGATTGTAGCTCAGTTGGTTAGAGCGCCAGGTTGTGGCCCTGGAGGTCGGGGGTTCGAGTCCCCTCATTCACCCGCAGAAGGCCCCATCGACTAGTGGTTAGGTCACCACCCTTTCAAGGTGGTAGCACGGGTTCGAATCCCGTTGGGGTCACAAAAATGTCGGTTCCGCTCGGTTATCTTTACTCGTTGTAGCCTGGAACAGATGCCGGAACCATGCATTTCCTTCCGTGTTGTGTTTTAAAAGCTCTGTACGTTGCCGGTCCAGGGCTTTTTTACTTTCAAATGCAGATTTCTTTCCCATGAAAATATCTGTCAACTGGCTGAAAGATTTTCTTCCTTCCTTTTCTTCCGACATTTCATCCCTTGTTGAAAAGCTTACCTATCTCGGCCTCGAGGTCGAGGAGGTTCATCAGAAACAGCTTCCTGACGATCTTGTCGTTGCCGGCAGGATCGAGGAGCTTGAAAGGCATCCCGATGCCGATCATCTGACGGTTTGCCGGGTTAATACCGGAACAGGGGAGTTGCTGCAAATTGTGTGTGGCGCCCCGAATGTCCGGACCGGCATGCATGTGCCGGTTGCAACTCTCGGAGCGAAACTCCGGCAGGCTGACGGGACGGAGTTTCTTATAAAAAAATCCAAGATTCGCGGGGTTCATTCTTTCGGGATGATTTGCGCCGCTGATGAGCTTGGGCTTTCTCTCGATCATTCCGGGGTCATGGAGCTCGACCCTTCGGTTTCTCCAGGAACCCCCCTTTCGGCGCTGCTGAACGGAGACGTCCTGCTTGATATTGCCGTCACGCCCAACAGGTCCGATGTGCTTTCTCACCTCGGTCTGGCGCGCGAACTGGCTTCTCCTGCCGAGATCGGTTTTCCAGAGCGATGCGATATAACATTTTCCGGATCAGGCGACCTGGTGGAGATCAGGGATACGGAAGCCTGTCCCTATTACACGGCGGTGGTTATCCGGGGCATAACGGTGCGTGAGTCCCCTGCATGGCTGAAAGCGCGTCTTGAGAGCATCGGGCTGAAGCCGAAGAACAATATTGTTGATATTACCAATTATGTCCTGCATGCCATAGGACAACCGTTGCATGCATTTGATCTGAAGCAGCTTGCCGGTGAGCGAATTGTCGTGCGCAGCGATGTTTCAGGACCGTTTGCCGTGCTTAGTCAGGAAATCTGCCATGTTGAGCCAGGCATGCTGGTTATCTGTGATGCCGTGAAACCTGTTGCATTGGCAGGTGTCATGGGCGGACTGGATTCAGCAGTTTCCGGCGAGACGATCGATATCCTGCTTGAATCAGCATATTTTTCCCCATCGCCTATCAGGAAATCTTCCAGGAAAGCAGCGATCTCTTCTGATTCATCCTATCGTTTCGAACGCGGTGTCGATCCCCTGAACGTGAAAAGGGCTGCTGAATGTGCTGTGGCACTGATTCTTGACCTTGCCGGAGGGGAAATTGCTGTAGCTCAAGAGTGCGGCGAGGCGCCATATGCCCTTCAGCGTGTTTCACTGAGACCTCGAAAGGCCAATGCCATGCTCGGCAGTGCCATTGCACCGGAAACCATGAAGGATATTCTGGTGCGGCTCGGGTTTGAATGTCTTTCTTCTGCTGATGAAGAATCCATGGAGTTTCTCGTGCCGTCATGGCGCCTGGATGTGACCGCAGAGATCGATCTCATCGAGGAAGTTGCAAGGGTATACGGTTACGACAATATCGAGTCCTCCGCGCAGATGGCGACGACCTATCCCCAGTTCCGCAAGGTCCCCGAACATTTTCCTGATTATCTCCGGGGCATTCTTGCTGGGCTTGATTTTTGGGAGATTCTCACCAATCCTCTTGTCAGAAGGCAGGAGGCTGAGTTGTTCGACCGGAGAGTCGTCTCGGCGCTCAATCCGATCAGCGAAGGACTCGAGGTGCTCCGGCCATCGCTTCTCCCGTCGTTTCTCAGGGTCATTGCCCATAATATCAGGCACGGCAACCGGGATCTTCGGTTTTTCGAGGTTGCCCGAGGATTCATTCACCAGGAGCCATCAGGGAACGGGGGCTCGCCTCTCGGTGCATTCGCCGAGCGGGAGTATCTTGTCATGGCGATTACTGGAGCCCGGCATCCCAGACTGTGGAACCAGCCAGCCGTGAAAAGCGATTTTTACGATATGACCGGTGCTGCCGAGATGTTGCTTGACAAACTGAATTTGCTTGAAAAATCATCCCTTATTGTATATAATCAAAGTACGGTCGGGATTGATGTTATGCTGACCGGACAGAAGGATAACCGCATCTGTCGTGTGGGTACGGTTCAGAGAGTGGATGCTTCAGTACTCGGGGAGTTTGATATCGACCAGGAGGTCTATCTTGCTGAACTTGATACTGAGGCTCTTGAGGGTGTATTCAGTTCTGCAGTCGTTTATGAGCCACCGTCCCGGTTTCCGTCTGTCCAGAGAGATCTATCGTTTATTCTCCCCCATGCTGTCGCGGTAAGGAAACTTGTCGACGTTGTCTGGGCAAGCGATCCGCTGATCAGGAACGTTACGGTGTTTGACCATTTCGAACGCAGTACGGGACAAGGCATGGAACGCAGTGTCGCTCTCTCTCTTGATATTGTTGATTACGAGGGGACCTTGCAGGACAGGAGAATCAACGGTATACTCCAGAAAGCCGGCGAAAATGCCGGAAAACAACTTGGTGCGGTAATTCGACAAGTCTGACAATCTTTGTTCCATGCATGACGAGGATGGGCATGACGTTCCGGATGGCGTCAGCCTGCTTGAAGAGAATGTGGAAAAACTCGTTTCCCGGCTTCAGCAGAGTCGTGAAGAAAACGAGCTTTTGCGTTCAGAACTTGCAACCCTGCAGAATATCCTGAGGTCATGCAAGCTTCCTGAGACCGGTTCGACACCCCTTACGGGGCCTGAAGCCGGTTTTACCTATGCCGAGAAACTGCGGGTAAAACAGAAGCTTGTGCTTATTCTGCAGAAAATCGAGATGGAGCTGAGAAGTCCAAGGAACTTGTAAGAACATGCCGTGATGGAAAAGATCGATGTAAATGTTTACGGCGACAGTTATCCGTTGCGGGCCGAGAGCCGTGAGCTGACCGAGAAGGCAGCTCAGGATGTGGACCGTGTCATGAGACTGTTCGCCGAGAAGGCGCCATCGTTTGAACCGGTCAGACTTGCCGTGCTTTCTGCCATTTCGTTTGCCGAGAAGAAAATCGAGCTCGAAGCGGAACTGGAGGAATTGCGAGAGAAAATTGGTCGGCTCAATGTTTTTATAGGGCAAAATTTGCAGGAATAATTTACATTAGAGTAGAAGAAATATCCGCACCAGGTCAGAGGGGTGTATTGTAAGTAAAAGAACTAACACTATTCAAACGGGAGCCGAACTCTTCTTTTTGATTGCAGGCCTTGATTGACTCTCCGGATTTTCCGGGTTTCATCGCTCACCGGAAGGTGGGTCGCATTGGAAGCAAAAAATCTGAAGGAGGCGCCCACCGTGTTACACGGGTTCTTGAATCTTACACATCCCGCGCTGGTGCGGGTTTTTTTGTTTAAAACAGCGTTCGCTTCCCCGTGAGGCTGCGCATGTAAAAGGAGGTAAACGGTAATGGGGATTGTCATAAACCTGTTTCTGATCGTTTTGTCAGCTGTTGTTTTTCTTGCCGTCGGTTTTTTCGTCGGCAGGTATTTCCTTGAACGCATCGGGACGACAAGGGTTCTCGAGGCAGAGGAAAGAGCCGTGCAGATAGTCCAGGAAGCCCAGAAGGAGGCCAACGAGTACAAGGAACTCAAGGTTTCCGAAGTCAACCAGGAGTGGAAAAAGAAGCGGCGTGAGTTTGATCAGGAGGTTGTCATCAAGAACAACAAGTTCAATCAGCTTCAGAAACAGGTCCAGCAAAAGGAGGGTCAGCTGAAGAAACAGGGCCAGGATCTCCGGGATGCTGAACGGAAGCTGCAGGAGCAGCGCAAGGAAGCCGAACAGATCATGGAAACCGTAAGGGCCAGGTCGGCCGAACTTGACCGTACCATTGCCGAACAGAACCAGCGTCTTGAAAGCATCAGCAATCTGCAGGCAGACGAAGCCCGGCAGATGCTCGTCGACAATATGGTTGCCAAGGCCCGTGAAGAGGCAACCGAAACCATTCACCGTATCCATGAGGATGCCGAGCAGCAGGCTGAGCGTCTTGCTGAAAAAACGCTGCTGACTGCGATCCAGAGGATTTCCTTCGAGCAGGCCACTGAAAATGCCCTTTCAGTTGTTCATATCCAGAGCGATGAGCTCAAGGGCAGAATTATCGGGCGCGAAGGGCGCAATATCAAGGCTTTTGAAAATGCTACCGGCGTCGATATCATTGTTGACGATACTCCGGAAGTCGTCATTCTTTCCTGTTTTGATCCCCGGCGCCGGGAACTCGCCAAATTGACGCTGCAGAAGCTGCTTGTTGACGGTATCATCCACCCTGTGGCGATAGAAAAGGCCTATGAAGATGCCAAAAAAGAGATCGATGATGTGATTATGAGTGCTGGAGAGCAGACTCTTGCTTCCCTCCAGCTTCCCGACATGTCTTCCGAACTGGTTCGTCTGATAGGCAACATGAAATTCCATACTGTCTACGGACAGAATCTTCTGCAGCACAGCAGGGAGGTTGCCATGCTGGCAGGTCTCATGGCTGCTGAACTCAAACTCGATGCCCGACTTGCCAAACGTGCGGGTCTGCTGCACGATATCGGCCTTGTGCTTCCTGAAAGCAACGAGCCTCACGCGATTACCGGAAGTACCCTGCTGAAAAAGTTCAACGAGTCCCCGATTGTCATCAACGCGGTTGCTGCACATCATGGCGATGTTGAAAAAGAATCTCCTCTTGCGGATCTTGTTGATGCCGCAAATGTGATTTCCCTTTCAAGGCCGGGAGCGAGGGGCGCGGTTACCGCCGACGGCAATGTGAAACGTCTCGAGAGTCTCGAAGAGATTGCCAAAGGATTTCCCGGTGTCCTGAAAACCTATGCTCTTCAGGCCGGACGGGAGATAAGGGTTATTGTCGAAGGTGATAACGTCAGTGATTCCCAGGCCGATGTGCTTGCTCATGATATCGCCCACAAGATTGAGTCCGAAGCCCAGTATCCCGGTCAAATCAGGGTGACCATTGTGCGGGAGAAGCGATCGATAGCCTATGCCAAATAAGAAAATAAAAACGGATTTGCGGTAATCCGGATGATTGCGGCATGAACATACGGAAAGGCGAGCAGGCTGGATGTCATCGTGCTCGCCTTTCTGTTTTTTTCGATGCTACAGCATCCCTTTTGTCGAAGGGATCTCTTTTCCGGTGACGGCAACTGCCATCTTCATTGCATGGGCGAATGACTTGAAGATGGCTTCGATCATATGATGGGTATTTTTGCCATCCAGAATCGCCAGATGGATGTTTGCATGCATGGTCCTCGAAAGCGAAACGAAAAAGTGCTCGACCATTTCCGTGGAGAACCCCTGAATCACTGGTCTTTTGAAATCGGCAGAAAAAACACAATAACTTCTTCCCCCGAGATCAATCGCGCAGCGGGCAAGTGATTCGTCCATGGGGATGATCGACCAGCCATACCGCTGGATTCCGGTCCTGTTTCCAAGGGCCTGCTGGATGGCCGAGCCCAGCACCAGCGCAATATCCTCGACCGAGTGATGGTCATCAACGTCAGTATCCCCTTTGCATTCGATGACGATATCAATGGCCGAATGCCGGCTGAAGTTGGAGAGCATGTGATCAAGAAAGACTACTCCCGAGTTTACCGTTGAGCAGCCTGATCCGTCGAGGTTCACGGTTGCAGTAATATCCGTTTCCTTTGTGGTTCTCGTAACGGTTGCCTTTCGGCCCGCGGTGTTGGTGGTTTCCGGCATAAGCGGTCAGCGGATGAATTTGTTGATAAGAAACAGCACAAGGCTGAGAAGGACTGAAAGCAATATCGACGACCCTAGCGGAAAAAAGAACTGAAAATTCTCCTTTTTTACATGAATGTCGAATGGCAGATGACCGAACCAGTTCAGCCATCCCGGAACGCCTGCTTTTGCCGCTGCCATGAGCAGTAATCCGCACGCGACGGCACAAAGTCCGGCAATGACAAGGATTTTTCCCGTATCGGCAGACACAGCTTGGAAATGTTTCAAAAGTTGCTAAATTAAGGCACTCTATGAGTGATAAGATACGATATTCAGAACATTAATTCAGCGGCTGGAAATGCATGTGTTTCTTGTGATTGTCGGCTTGCTTGCTTCGATTCTGCTTGTGGGGGCCATTCTGCTGCAAAGCCCGAAAAGCGGAAGCGGTCTTACCGGAGGCATTGCCAGTCTTGGCACCGTCCAGACTCTCGGAGTCAGAAGAACAGGTGATTTTCTCAGCAAGGTAACGGCTGCTCTTGCTGCGGTGGTGATGGTGATCTGCTTTCTTGCGCAGTTTACGCTTCCTGCCCGTCAGGAAAGGCTGAAGGAATCGAAAAGCGTTTTGCAGGAGAATGTTCCTGTCTCGCCAGCTGAAAACGTTCCTTCAGTTCCGAAAACACCTTCGGTTCCGGTAAAATAGTATCGTATGAGATGAAGGTAATGCACCCGTGGCTCAATTGGTAGAGCAACTGACTCTTAATCAGTGGGTTCCAGGTTCGAGTCCTGGCGGGTGCACCGGACAAAAAAAAAGACTTGCAGGCATGACCCTGCAAGTCTTTTTTTTGTCCAGGACATTGCTGCGAACTGTCGGGGTGATGATGGTTTTATTACGGCTATTCGTGATATGTCTGAAAAACCGTCCACGGTACTGCAATTACTAACAGATTGGCGAAAATGCAGGTTCATGCGTGCTGTATTTCATCAGAAGTGCATGGTGAGAATATACCGGGAAACCGGACATCACATATGGTTTTTTGCCAGTTCAGTTGAACCTGGAATAACTGAACGTTGAGTTTCTGCAATACTCGTGATAAACGAGACGATAATATCCGGAGGACATCCTTCCTCATTCTCCGGATTACCGGAACAGGCTTTCCTGTTTGAATCTGATTTGCCGGATATGACTTCTGTAATTCCCCGAAACGCTTTCTTTGCAGATCGATAGCTGCTTATAACCACGCACAGAGCTCCCTTTTCCTGTCCATGCGTCACTGAAAAGTGTCTGCCAGGGACTGGCTCATATCCGATTATTTACATTTTTCCATTTTTCGGCTGATCGAATGAATTGCTGTTACCTTTTTCATGAAACCGGATGGTATTATTTCAGGTTCTCAAAACATTTCAGGGCCTTCGCAGTTCTTTCATCGGTTTTCCGGATGCTTTGATAATAAGGTGAGAGATTGTATGCATTGAAAGTAACTCTTCAGTGTTGAATGGCTTTTATGATGCTGCTGCTGACGCTTCATTTCTCAAAAAGATATAACGGCACTATTTTTGGAAATACCAGGTATGAACTTTTTGTTTGAAAAAATTCTTATATTAAATCGTATTCGATTCCACCTTTAATTTATAATTGGTAATATTATTATGTCTACAATTGCAGAATTACAAGCCCAGATGGCTGCTATCCAGAAGCAGATTGATGAACAGAGAGCTACAGGCAAGAGAGAAGCTATCATCGAGATAAAAGCCAAAATGGCCGAATTCAACATTACCATTGATGATCTTCAATCGAAAGGTGTAAGGGTAAAAGTACCTTCTGTGGTAAAATATCGTAAAAGCGCCAGCGAAACGTGGGTCGGCAGAGGGCCAAAACCTCAGTGGGTGAAGGATGTCGAGGCTGCAGGCGGAAAACTCTCCGATTATCTGGTGCAGTGAGCGAGTGCTGATTTCTCCTGGTTAGGGTTCCTGCCTGAATATCGACTGAAAAGCTGATCCATGCTGGCTGGTGCCGGCATATCGCATTTTGCTGCGCAGACCTTATTGAAGCTTCCGACATAGACAATGTGCCTGGCCGACGTAAAGCGTTCAGTGCTGCAGCTAGGTTTTTGTCCCGGTGTCATTTTTCGCCGGTCAGTGTTTCCTTCCGGCTCGGTCTGATAACCTCATGCCGTCTGTTTTTCCTGCTCCAGGATGGTCACTCTTCTCCATCACCGGAGAGCCCTCAGGCCTCATGTCCGAAATTCAGAAGTTTCCCGACCATCCCGTTTGTTATGGCGATTACGCGCGTGTGCGTCTTGTTGGTTTCCTGTTCATGAATTGCACGGAACCGGGCTGCCCCGCAAAGCTATTATCCCTGCATGAATGTTGTCAAGTTCCTGATATCAGACCTGTCAGCCGGGGAGATTTGCCGGAAAGCCGGCACTGTGCCAGACGGGGCTGTTCAGCCCACCCGGTGCAGCGTTATTTCCTGATCGGGCACAGCAGGGAATCGATAACCGTACACCGGTTTTTTTCGGGATATGCCTTCTTATGTTTTTTCGGCTTTATATTACGTTCAACCAATGAACCGTAACCGGCAGGCGTGATGATCCGGGACGACCGTTTCCTTTTCTATGCATATTATAGACCGCTACATTCTCAAGTCCCTTGT
>Ga0233420_10000200_pt1 | contig 27229 bp, 25 predicted proteins | sample Watercolumn_Mata_4_FD_183009 | JGI IMG/M metagenome (GOLD analysis project Ga0233420, IMG submission 183009) | Freshwater microbial communities from Lake Matano, South Sulawesi, Indonesia - Watercolumn_Matano_2014_102_MG | ecosystem: Environmental > Aquatic > Freshwater > Lake | place...
TTCGTTTCGCCCTGCCAGGTATGCAGCCCCTTGCTGTCTCCCCTGGAGTAGGTATACCAGCTGTGGCTCACCTCTTCGGTCACATGAGAAGCGTCCCTCGGATCGACATCGTACACCCTTGAGAGATCCTTGCCGAGAATCGCACCCCGCGGCCAGAGAAGGCTCTTGTAATCCTCCAGCGTGGTTTCGGGAAAATCGCCGTAGCTGAGATAGTTGCCGAGCCCGCCGCCATAGAGCCACTCCTTGTAGAAACCCGCGATAGCGATAAGGTCGGGAATGTACACCTGGTCGATGAACTGCTGGGTCTGGTCGATGATCTTCTTGACCATGGCAAGCCGTTCCATGTTGATAGCGGTGTCACTGTTGGGATCGATCGCGCAGGCCATGCCGCCGACAACGTAATTCGGGTGCGGGTTCTTGCCGCCGAAAATGGTCTGGATCTTCACAATCTCCTTCTGGAAATCCAGCGCTTCGAGATAGTGCGCAACGCCGATCAGGTTCACCTCCGGAGGCAGCTTGTAGGCCGGATGGCCCCAGTAGCCGTTCGAGAAAATCCCGAGTTGGCCGCTTTCGACAAATCCCACGAGACGCTGCTGCAGATCCTTGAAGTACCCGACCGAGGACTTGGGCCAGGAGGAGATGCTCTGGGCGATGTCGGAGGTCATTTTCGGATCGGCTTTCAGGGCGCTCACCACATCGACCCAGTCAAGCGCATGCAGATGATAGAAATGCACCAGATGATCCTGCGTCTGCTGGGTTGCGTTCATGAGGTTGCGGATGATGCGCGCATTCGCGGGAATCTCGATGCCGAGCGCATCCTCGACGCACCTGACCGAAGCAAGCGCATGCACGGTGGTGCAGACGCCGCAGATGCGTTCTGCAAAAGCCCAGGCATCCCTGGGGTCCCGGCCCCTGAGGATAACCTCGATGCCGCGCCATATCGTGCCGCTGCTGTAGGCCTCTTCGATAACATTGCCGTCGCTGATTTTCGCCTCTATTCTCAGGTGCCCCTCGATACGAGGAATGGGATCGACCACTATTTTTTTAGTCATGTGACACTCCTTTTACGCTTTTTCCTGTTCATCCATACCTGCCTTTCCCTTTTTCAGGGCGGTCACCGCGGCATGCGCAGCGGCTCCGGCTGCTGCTGCACCAACAGCTACGACACCGATCTTGTCGGCATTGCTGTCCGTTCCAAGGAACGAAACTTCGGCAAGACGCTCGTAGAACGGGCCCTTGTCCCAGAAATGCGGCTCCGAGCAGCCGATGCAGGGGTGTCCCGAACCGATCGGAAAGCTGACCCCGCCGTTCCACTGGATCTTCGAACAGGAGTTGTAGGTTGTCGGACCCTTGCACCCCATTTTGTAGAGGCACCACCCTTTTCTTGTCGCCTCGTCATCGAAGCTCCTGACGAACATGCCGGCATCGTAAAACGCCCGGCGATAGCATTTGTCATGGATTCTCGTATTGTAGAACGCTTTCGGCCTGCCCATGCGGTCGAGCTCCGGCAGGGTGCCGAAAGTATGGAAATGCGCGACAACTCCGGTCATCACCTCTGAAATCGGGGGGCATCCGGGCACGTTGACGATCGGCTTGTTTTTGATGATCTCGGAAACCGGTGCGGCGCCGGTGGGATTGGGATCGGCATTCTGGACACATCCGTAGGAAGCGCATGCGCCCCATGCAATAATGGCCGCCGCATCGGCGGCTGTTTCCTTAAGGGTGTTGAGAAAAGAGTCGCCTCCCACCATGCAGTAGACACCGTCATCCCTGGTCGAAGCATTGCCTTCAACGGCAAGAATGTATTTCCCCTTGTACTCCTGCATGATTTTCTTCCGGACATCCTCAAGCTGGTGGCCTGCTGCGGCACTCAGCACATCGTCGTAATCGAGCGAGATCATGTTGAAGATGATGTCCTCGATGGTGGGATGGGAGGAGCGGATGAAGGATTCGGAACAGCAGGTGCACTCAAGCCCGTGCAGCCAGATCACCGGCGTTCTCGGCTTTGTTTCCATGGCCTGGACGATCTTCGGAACCATTGAGGGCGCAAGACCAAGATAAACCGAAGTCAGCGAGCAGAATTTCAGGAAATCCCGTCTGCTGATACCGCTGGCCCGGAAGATATCAGCGAAGGTCTGGTTACGTTGCATATCGGCCTCCGTGTTGAGTGAATCGGATTGTCAAGAAAAAAAGATGCCGTGGAAACAGATGACGTGCAGGACGTCCGGAACGCAGGACAATTATGAATTTAACAATTGTTTAATGCTTTTTGCAAGCAGCTCCTGTAAATTTGGCAAAAAACACAAAACCCTGCAATATTTTTGGTCATTGCGGGGCAATATTTTTTTTGCTCGCGGTGGAAATCAGTAGATGCTCAAGCCGAGCATCGCCGATGAAACCCTGGCAAAATCAGTGAGCGGCTTGAAGAAAAGTCCGAAATAGATCGTCAGCAGCATCAGCACCGTTATGGCCACCTGGTGAACCATGCTGCTCTTCGGGGCGTCCGCATCAGGCTGCTGAGACTCCCTGAGATACATGTTCAGGGGAATGAGCATATAGTAGTACAGTGAGATCACGCTGGTCAGGACACCGACAAGCGCAAGCCAGATGTACAGTGAGCCTTTTGCCAGAAGCGCGGAAAAGATCATGAGCTTGCCGATGAAGCCGATCGTGGGAGGAAGACCGACAAGGGAAATCAGGAAAACGGTCAGTGCGGCTCCGGCAAGGGGCATTGATTTGCCGAGACCACGGTAATCGTCGAGCTCCTCGCTGCCGGTACGGTTGGCGATCAGGATAACCACATAGAACGCCCCGATGTTCATGAGGAGGTATCCAAGCAGGTAGAACAGGGTTGCCTGGGTACCGAGCTCGTCCATGACGAGAATACCGAGAAGCAGATATCCTGCATGCGCAATCGATGAATATGCCAGCATTCTCTTGACGTTCTTCTGCCAGAGCGCGACCACGTTGCCATAGATCATCGAACCGACGGAAAGTACGATGAGCAGCATGATCCAGTCCATGCCTGCAATATCCTGGAAGGGCTCCCCTCCGTGGGGAATGGCAACATAGAAAAAGCGCATGAGGATAGCGAAACCTGCTGCTTTCGAGCCCACTGAAAGATACGCGGTAATCGGAGTCGGAGCGCCTTCATAGACGTCCGGGCTCCAGAAATGGAACGGAACGGCGCCGATCTTGTAGCCGAAACCGGCAAGAATGAGCAGCGAGGCGAGCATCATGACCAGCGGGTCATAGCCGTGCCTGGAAAGTTCAGCGCAGATCTTCATGATGTTGGTTTCTGCCGTAAGGCCGTAGAGCAGCGAAAAACCGTAAATCATGAGTCCTGTCGAGACCGCACCGTACACCAGGTATTTCAGCGCTCCCTCGGACGAACGGGCGTCGTCTTTCTGGTATCCGGTCAGCACATAGGCAGTCAGACCGACAAGCTCCATGGAAAGGAACATCATGAGCAGATCGGTCGATGATGCCATCATGATCATGCCGATCACCATGGCGACAATCAGTGCGTAGTACTCGCCGATACTTTTCACATGCCGGTTGAAGTGATCGTCGGCAACGGATACCAGTACCGTGAGAATACCCGAGATCACGGAGAAGTACTTGAAGAAGATGGCGAACTCGTCGAGCGCGTACATCCCGAAAAAGATCTCGCCTGCTTCAAGCGCATGCTGCTGGTAGATGAAATAGAGGCTGCCGGCAAGACCGAGAATGGTCAGGATGGACAGCAGATTGTTTTTCCGGCCTTTCACCACCAGATCGACGACGATCAGCAACATGAAAAGCACCGAGAGATAGATTTCAGGTATGAAAAGAGCCACGCCGGATTTCAATGTAGCGATGATACTCTGTATTTCAGCACCTGATGGCAGCTCGAACATAATTCTCTTCGTTTATTCTTTTTACCTCATTCAGCCGATTAATTCAACGCGGTCATGACGACAGGCGAAAGCACCTCGACCAGCTTGTTGATGCTCGAGGTGAGCATGCCGAGCACCGGCATCGGGTAGATGCCAAGGAAAATCACGATCACGGCAAGCGGCACGAGCATGGCAAGTTCACGGGCATCGAGATCCAGCTTGCCTTTCCAGTCATGGAAATGGATATGCTCGTGACCGTCGTCGCCAACCTCGAGGTCATAGGCTGCATCGGTCTTCCGTTTGCCGAGAAACATCCGCTGCAGCGACCAGAGCAGATAGGCAGCACCGAAGACGATGCCGAGCACCGAAACGATAGCGATGTTGCGGGTTGTCGCTGCACTGAATGCGCCCACAAAAACGAATGCTTCGGAAATGAATCCTGAAAGTCCGGGCAGGCCGAGAGAGGCAAACCATGCGATGGTCACGACGGCGGCATAGACAGGCATGTAGGAGGCAAGGCCACCGAACTTGTCGATCTGGCGGGTGTGCGCACGGTCATAGATAACGCCAACCAGAAGGAAGAGCATGGCCGTGATGGTGCCATGATTGAACATCTGGTAGAGAGCGCCTACCATGCCTTCACTGTTTGCCGCGGCAAGACCGAGCAGGACGTAGCCCATGTGACTGATGGAGGAGTATGCCACCATCTTCTTGAGATCCTGCTGGGCAAGCGCGCAGAACGCTCCGTAAATGATATTGATGGCTCCGAACACGCCGATGACATACAGCGATGCCTGGAACACTTCGGGGAAAAGCGGAAAGTTGATACGCATCATGCCGTAGGTGCCGAGTTTCAGCAGCACGCCCGCAAGGATAACTGAAATCGGGGTGGGAGCTTCCACGTGAGCGTCAGGCAACCAGGTATGGAAAGGGAACATGGGAACCTTGATGGCAAAACCCACAAAGAGCACGATGAATGCGGCATAACGCCACATGACGCTTTCAGGACCGAGAATGGCGTCCTTGATGTAGTTTTCCTGGCTCGCCATGGCCACCAGGCTGAAGGTGTGGTTGCCGGTAAGGGGATCGATGACGCTGAAGTACAGGCCAATCATGACGAGCAGCATGAACACCGAACCGAAAAGCGTATAGAGGAAGAACTTGATGGCTGCATATTCCCTGTTCGGTCCGCCCCAGATGCCGATAAGGAAGTACATGGGAAGCAGCATGAGCTCCCAGAACACGTAGAACAGGAAAAAGTCGAGTGCCACGAAACAGCCCATCATGGCGGTGGACAGCAGGTTGTACAGAATGAAATATCCCTTCACCTGTTTCTGGATCGGCCAGCTCGACAGCACGCCGATGGTGGATATCAGCGCCGTGAGAATCACCATGGTGATCGACAGTCCGTCAACACCGAGGAAATACTCGATGTTCAGGGAACCGAAACCTCCGAGATCGAGATTGATCCACGGAAGCCTTTCGATGAACTGGAAGGAGCCTTCCGGGGCACCTCCGGCTGCTGCGGTGATTCCCGGCAACGAGGCATCATACCGCTGCCAGATCAGGACAGCAAGGACGCACTGGGCGATTGCCGCAAGCAGTGACACGATTCTGATTATCTGCTTCTGAGAAGAAGGCACGACAAGAATCACCAGACCGGCAAGAATAGGCAGAAAAACAATGAAACTCAGCATGTTCCGTATCTGTAGGTTTTCAATTTAAAAGTAAATGCCTCTTAGTAGACCAGTTGTGCGAAATAATAGACAAAATAACCGATGACGGCGAGCATGAGCAGCACCACATAGGTCTGCACCTTGCCGGTCTGCAGTTTCCTGAGCACCGCGCCGGTGGTGTTGACGAGAAATGCCGTAAAGTTTACCGCGCCGTCAACAACGTACTTGTCAAATCCCCCCGTGGCGAAACCGACCCTGCGGGTCATGGCGCCGACACCGTTGACGATGCCGTCAACCACATTGGCGTCGAACCAGGAAAGTATCTTCGAAATCGCAACCGACCCCTTGATGAATGTTGCATCGTAGATCTCGTCCCAGTACCATTTGTTGAACGAATACAGGTAAAGCGGCCTGATGGCAACAGCGGTTCTGTCGGGATCGATGATACGGAAAACGTACACCACGAATGCAAGGGAAATACCGAGCACAACCATGACACTTGATATAATGATTGCCGGCCAGTGCGCCGCATGCGCTGCGTGAGCGATGTGGGCCTGGCGTTGATCGGAAAATTCGTGTCCGCCCTTTTCCGCATGAGCTGCCCCACCTGCGGTTTCTGCATGCGCTTCTGACGCGACGCCTTCAGGCTGCGCATCGGTTTCGCTGCCGTGCGCTGCTGCAGGAACAGCTTCGGCAAGCAGGTGCCCGGCAGCGGGAGCGGCAGCCGAAGGTTCATGCTTTGCGGGCGCTTCCTTTGAGCCTACCACGGTTTCGGGGGTCTGAACCATCTTCATGAACCATCCCTTGGCACCGTCGAGAGGATCGGGAGAATACACCGCAAAAACCGAAAGGGCTGCAAGAATAACAAGCGGAGCACGCATGTTCCAGGCGACCTCGTGCACACCATGGGACGCTTCGTCGTGATGGTCGTCGCCATGGCCGTGGCCGTGCGAGCCGTGTGCGGCATGTCCGTGATCATGCTCGTCCGCCGGCTTCAGGTGGGTGCGGCTCTCGCCGAAAAACACCAGCCAGATCTGCCTGCCCATGTAGAATGCGGTCAGCATGGCAGAAAAGAACCCGAGGAACGGTATCAGATAGTAGAACCCGCCACCTTCCGCATTGGCAAAACCGATCGCTCCGGCAAGAATGGCATCCTTGCTCATGAACCCGCTGGTAAGCGGCAGTCCGGCAAGGGCGAGCGTCACCAGGGTGAAGGTGGCGAATGTCCAGGGCATCGGCTTGCGAAGACCGCCCATCCAGCGCATGTCCTGCTCATGGTGCATGGCATGGATGATGGCTCCGGAACCGAGAAAGAGGCATGCCTTGAAGAACGCATGTGTGACGAGATGGAAAAGCGCGGCGGAATAAGCACCGACACCAAGGCCAAGCACCATGTAGCCAAGCTGAGAAACCGTCGAATAGGCAAGGACACGCTTGATATCGTGCTGGGTGATGGCGATGGTGGCGGCCATGAACGCGGTGATGGCGCCGACGAATGCGATAACGTGCAGGGCATCGGCCGTCAGCAGCACGAAAATACGCGCAACGAAGTACACGCCTGCAGCAACCATGGTCGCCGCATGAATGAGCGCCGAAACCGGCGTCGGACCTTCCATGGCGTCCGGCAGCCAGACATGCAGCGGAAACTGCGCTGATTTGCCGACGCATCCCATGAACAGCAGAATACCTGCAGCAGTGAGCCACCCTTCGCCCATGCCGAACTTGCCGGCAGCAAGGTTCCGGAAAATCTCATGGTAGCTGAAGGTGTGAAACTGCGAATAGAGAATCAGGATGCCGAGCCACATGCCGATATCGCCCACGCGATTGGCGAGAAACGCTTTTTTCTGGGCATCAGCGGCACTGTCCTTCTCGAAATAGAAACCGATAAGCAGGTACGAGGAAAGACCGACAAGCTCCCAGAAAATATAGATGGAAAAAAGGTTGTCGGAAAGCACGATGCCGAGCATCGAAAAGGTGAAAATACCAAGAAAGGCGAAAAATCTGCCGTAACGGGGATCGCCCGACATGTATCCGGTCGAGTAGAGATGCACGAGGAAGCTGATGAGCGTCACCATGGCGAGCATGATGGCCGTAAGATTGTCGATCACGATGCCCATCCTGATCTCGAGCGGACCGACACCCGGCACATTGCCGAAATCGATCCAGGTGAAATCCCAGACGATCCTGAAAGCCGGATCGTAGGCCTGAACAACGACACTCCAGAAAATGTAGAACGATAGCGCGAATGTCGTGCCGAGAATACCGACACCGACGAAATCACCGCTTCTCGGCAGCCTTTTGTTGAAGAAAATGAGAATAACAAACGACAGCAGCGGCAGAAGCAGGACGGCTATTGATAACTGGATAAGACTGTGCATGTTCTTTCGGTTTTCAGGAAATAATGAAACTGGTATCTCTCGCGCCCGGTCACTCCTTCATGGTATCGATGGTTGAGACATCGACACTCCTGAAGATCTTGTAGATATTGATGACGATGGCAAGGGCGATGGCGGCTTCAGCAGCAGCAAGCACGATGACAAAGAGAGAGAACATCACGCCCTCCATGCCCCCGTTGAATTTCGAAAATGCAAGGAAATTGATATTGGCGGCATTAAGGATCAGTTCGACACCCATGAGAATAACAATAGCGTTCTTCCGGGTCATGACGGCAAACAGGCCGAAACTGAAAAGCAGCGCCGATATCGTCAGGTAATGATTGAGGCCAATGTTCGTAAGCAGTTCCATGAAGCAGATGGCTTATTGTTCGTTATTGCGGACTTTGTCGTACCGTGCCAGAAACGCCGCGCCGAGCAGCACGGCAAGCAGCAGGATGGAGGCCATTTCGAACGGCAGCACATACCTCGACATGGTTTTGATCCCGATACGCTCGACAACGCTTCCCTGGAGCTGGACGTCCGATGGCTTCCAGGAACCCGTCGTGAAAAAGGTGAAGAGCAGCCCCCCGATGGTGGCCACAAGCAGGAGGGTGCCAGGCACCACATGCAGCACATCGGTTTTCAGGTCGGCCTGCATGATGCTGTTGGTGAACATCACACCGAAGAGCAGCAGCACGAGAATACCTCCGACGTACACGACGATCTGGGTGACAGCGATGAAGTCCGCGCTGAGGAAGACATAGAGCGCGGCCGCCCCGAAAAAGGTGAACAGCAGTGAGAAGGCGGAATAGATCACATTTTTCGAGAACACCACGAATGCCGCCGAGAAAACCGTGATGACGGCGAAAATATAGAAAATACTGATGTAGGTCGCGTTGCTCATTGGTTATAGCGCATTTTGTTTCAAGGTCACTTACTGGCCGCTTTCCTGTTCAGGAACGTTTCCTGCAGCGGCTTTTGCCGCAGCCGCCTCTTTCTGCTTTGCCGCCTGAGCCTGCTGCTCTGCAAGCTTGCGGCGTTTCGCCTCGGCTTCAAGACGGGTCAGGTTTCCGAAATGATAGATCATGTTCGAGCGGTCGAACTCCGAGAAATCGCTGACCGGCGTATGCACCAGGCACTCCGTCGGACAGACCGATACGCAGATGCCGCAGGTCATGCACTTGGCAACATCGATATCGAAAACAGGAACCCAGAACTTCTTCTGCTGGCCATCGGAAGTCTTGCCGCATACCGCAAGATCATCCGAGGTGACCTTGATGGTCTCCATGCTGATGCAGCTGATCGGGCATGCCCGGACGCACTGTCCGCAGCCGATACAGTCCTCGATATTGTTGTACAGCCTGTACCTTCCGTTCACCGGGGTGGGAATGGCTTCCCTGGGATACTGGAGCGTGCAGAGACCGTCCACCTGGCTGAAATAATCGGCATCATCGACACCGGCATCGCCCTTGCGCTTCACCGCGTTGAAAAAATGCTTCAGCGTAATACCCATGCCGGTAGCAATCGTTACCGCGCCGGTCTTGATATTGTTGAAATACTCACTCATAATCTTCTTTCGTCATTACTTGCCTGCAAAGGACAGATGCGTTTCCTACGGTACGTAAATCTCCCAGATCGCCGTCAGCACAAAACTCACAAAGGCGAACGGGGTAAGAACCTTCCAGCAGAGATACATGAGCTGGTCGACCCTGAGCCTCGGCAGGGTCCAGCGGAGCCACATCTGCACGAAGATGAAGAAGAACCCTTTGGAGATGATCCAGAACGCACCCCACACCGGGCCGCTTGTCCAGTCATACAGGGCAAGGGCTCCGAAGTTCGGAAGCGGAGAGTTCCAGCCGCCCAGAAAGACGATCGCGATGATTGCCGAAACCATGAACATGCTGCCATACTCCGCAAGGAAGATCACGGCGAACTTCATGCCGCTGTACTCGGTAAAGTAACCGGCCACCAGCTCGGACTCGGCCTCGGGTATGTCGAACGGGGCACGATTCGTTTCCGCAAGCGATGCGATGAAATAGATCAGGAACGGCAGCCATGCGATCGGTGACTGGAACAGGTAGAAATGGGCGAAACCGTAAGGGCCGGACTGCAGCATGTTGATCTGCTGCATGTCGAGTGTTCCTGCCATCATGGCGCCGCAAAGCAGGGCGATGGAAGCAGGAATCTCGTAACTCACGATCTGAGCCACACTGCGGACTGCACCATAGAGCGACCACTTGTTGTTCGATCCCCAACCGGCGGCAAGGATGCCGACGACCTCAATGGCCACGATGCCGATCGCATAGAAGAGACCCACATTGAGGCTTGCCCCGATGAATGCCGGGCTGAACGGCAGGACGGCGAAAGCCAGGAAGGAACCGACAAACAGGATGCCGGGTCCGATCACGAACAGGAACTTGTCAGCCGAGGAAGGCACAATGTCCTCTTTCTGCAGGAGCTTGAGAATATCGGCCAGGGTCTGCAGGATACCCCACTTTCCGACTTCCATGGGACCGAGACGGTCCTGCATGAAGGCAGAAATCTTGCGCTCGCCGTACACGCCGTAGGTCAGGGCGTACAGGGCGATGAAAACGAGGGGAATGGCTGCGATGATGACCAGACCGAGCGGAAACCACGATATGGTGAGCCCGGCAAGAGCATCCGACCAGGCATTGAGACTGTTACCCATAAGAAAAGGCAGACTGATTAGCGGTATGGCAGAAAGACTCATCGGTCAACCTCCCCGAGAACGATATCGATGCTGCCGATAATGGCGACCAGGTCGGGAATCAGCTGACCCATCGACAGATCCTTCATGGCGGAAAGATTGACAAAACAGGAAGAACGCGCCTTGCAGCGCAGCGGCTTGGTTGACTTGCCGTCGCTCTGGATATAGAAACCGAGCTCGCCGCGGGGATTTTCGGCCCTTCCGTACACCTCGCCTGCTTTCGGGCGAATGCGCTTCGGAATAACAGCACGCGGGTCGAACCCATCTGAACCAGGCATTTTCGAGATGCACTGCTCGATGATATTGAGGCTCTCCTCCATCTCGAGTGCGCGCACCAGATGGCGCGAGAGGCAGTCGCCGATGTCTGAGAACTTGCCGTCCGGAACCGGCACCCTGAAATCGAGTTCGGGATAAACCGAGTAGGGATCGTTGCGGCGTAGGTCCCACTGAATGCCGGAGCCGCGCAGCATGGGACCGGACCATCCGTAGTTGATGGCCACGTCGGCCGGCATGATGCCGATGCCTTTGGTACGCTTGACGAAAATCTCGTTTTCGGTCAGCAGCCTGTAGAGTTCAACGGCTTTCGGCCTGAAATAGTCAACAAACTCCTTGACCCGTTTCAGGAAATCCGCCGGAATATCGAAGGCAACGCCTCCGATCCAGATATAATTGTAGAGCATGCGTGCTCCCGATGCCCATTCGAGCAGACCGAGAATATGTTCGCGGTCACGAAAGCAGAAAAGAAAGGGAGTGAATGCGCCAAGGTCAATGGCATAGGTTCCGATTGCAACCAGATGCGAGGCAATCCTGTTCAGTTCCGAAACGATCACCCTGATGAATTCCACACGCCTCGGAATTTCGATATCGAGAAGCTTTTCGACAGCAATGCAGTATGCCCACTCATTGTTCATGCCCGCAAGGTAGTCCATACGGTCGGTATAGGGAACAATGCCGGGGTAGTCCACCATTTCGCAGTGCTTTTCAAAACAGCGGTGGAGGTATCCGAGATACGGTTCCGCCGAGGTGACAACCTCTCCGTCGGTACGACATTCAAGCTTCAGCACGCCGTGGGTCGAAGGGTGCTGCGGACCCATGCTCAGCACCATCTCCTCGGTTGCGAGATCCTTCTCTATGACCACAACGTTATCACCTTTACGGGAAACTCTCACCGAGCCCTGTCCGGCCACATCTAATTCCTGCATACTTGAGCTGCTTTATTGCTGGTTAAACATCGATTAATACGGCACCCTGATCCCGTGATAGCTCTCCTGCACCTGGTAATCCTTGCGGAGGGGAAACCCTTCCCAGTCCTCGGGACAGAGGATCCTTCGCAGATCGGGATGACCGGAAAACCGCATGCCGTACATATCGTAGGCCTCCCGCTCGTGCCAGTTCGCCGTGTGCCATACCGATGCGGCCGTCGGAATGGATCCCCCGTCTCTCGGGCATTTCACCTTGACCGCTATCCGGTGACCGAATTCACCCAGTGATTCGAGATTGCAGACGATGCCGAGCTTTTCCTCCGCCGGGTAATCCACGCCGGAAAGACAGGCCATATAGTTGAACTTCAGTTTGGGATGATCACGCATGAACAGGGCGATTTCACCCCACTTCTCCGTTTCGAGCACCTCGAAAAACGGCATGGTCTCATTGGCGCCAAAATCCGAAACCGCACTGCCGAACGCTTCACGTATAATCCCGTATGCAGCGGCGCTATCCTGCACCGACTGCGGCAACACCCTGCTTTCTTCCATTTCTGACATGATCCTCTGCTGATTTCAGTTCAATTGTTACGCGCGTACGGCCTGCCGCTCCCTTTCGATGACCGGCTGCGGGTCAACGCTTTTCTCTGCCAGCTTTTTCAGGGCATCTGCCCGGGAAATGCCAATCTGCTCCATGCGGATAAGCTCCTGCACCTTCATGAGACCGCCGATAAGCGACTCGGGCCTCGGAGGACAACCCGGAACATACACGTCAACCGGAATGATGCGATCGACCCCCTTGAGAACGTGATAACCGTGCTCCCAGTAAGGACCGCCGCAGTTCGAGCAGCTCCCCATCGAAAGCACGTAACGCGGCTCCGGCATCTGCTCATAGAGACGGACAACGCGCTCAGCCATCTTCATGGTAACCGTGCCGGCGACAATCATGAGATCGGACTGCCGGGGCGACGAACGCGGAAATATTCCGAAACGCTCAAGATCGTAATTTGAAGCGTTGGTGGCCATCATCTCGATAGCGCAGCACGCAAGACCGAAACCCATCGGCCAGAGCGAAGAGAGCCTCGCCCAGTTCAGGACGTTGTCCACCGAGGTGACCAGCACATTATGCTTCGATATACCGGCATCAAGTAAGCCCATAACACGTAAATTCTGGTATTGCTAAAATCAGCTCCGCCCGCCGCCCTGCTTTCCGGAAGGCAATTCAGGCATTTTCGGAATATTGGGAGCGGGACGCACCCAGTCGAGATCACCCTTGATCCAGGCGTACACGAGTCCCAGAATCAGGATACCGGCAAAAACCAGCGCCTCGAAAAGCGCGAAATCGCCAAGCTGCTTGAAAACGGTTGCCCAGGGATAGAGGAAGACAACCTCGACGTCGAAAATAATGAAGATAAGCGCCACGACGTAGAACCTGATATTGAACTTGATCCACGCACTGCCGATAGCATCTTCACCGCACTCGTAGGTGGAGTTTTTCTCGGGGTTCGGCCGGCTCGGGCGAAGCATTCGGGCGGTCAGGTAACCGCCGGCAACAAAAACGATACCGAGAGCAAGAAAAACAAAAACATTTCCGAAACCACTCAGCGTCTGATCCATGTGCTGTCTGTTAAGTTTATACCCGGCATATGCAGGGCTTCCGGAAGAATTATTCTGATACGTTCAACACGTTGTAACAATCTCTGTCTGAAGTGCGGCAAATATAAAAAAAAAATCCATTCCTGAACAGAAAAAAACCCGAAGCGAGCTGCAAGACACACCAGCTGGCCATGGCCGCAAAAAAACCACTGAATCTAAAAAAAATTCAGCTATTTCATAATCAGATTAAGAATATAGCCGCTTCAGGCATGAATTTTTTCCCCGATAAAGCGGAATAACCTTAAAAAGAAAAACAGTACCGCTGCCGTAAGCGGCAGGATCACCGCCTGCCCGAGAAGCAGTGATCCGGTTGTCTGCATGAGCAAAGGGGCAAGCGATGCCGTCAACAGCATCCAGAGAATCGGGGCCCACGCAACCGCGAGGACCACAGGAAGGCCTTTTTTCATAAAGCGCTTCCGGGTCTCAAGATCAGGGAACAGTTTCATGATACTTGAAAAAACAGGCTTTCGATCTGCGAGGCCATATCGGCATCGAGATCCTTGAGAATTTCATACTCCTTTTTCAATCCTTTCATATCACCCCGGGAAACATGGTACATGGCCAGTTTGCAATGAGGTTCGGCGCTGCAGGGATCCAGCTCCAGCGCTTTCTCGAACGCCTCCCTGGCCTTTTCCAGCTCGCCGGTATCGAGATAGACATCCCCGAGGATACAGTAAAGGCCTGCATCAAGGGGATTCTTCTCAAGAGCGGCTTTCAGGGTTTTCCGTGCAGCTTCCTCCTTGCCGAGGGTCAGCTGGATAAAGCCGAGGTGGCGGTAGGCATCGAGAAAATCACGGTCAAGCGCAATCGTCCTGAGAAAATCGCACCCGGCCTTGCGGTAATCGTTCATGGAGAGATACGCCACCGCCCTTGCATAGAACGTCCGGGCATCGCGATTGAACTCCTGCAGCATGCCGTCGAGCAGCTGCAATGCCTGGCTGTTTCTTCCGTGCTGCAGGTAACAGAGCGCAAGCTCGTACTGCTTCTGGCGGTTTCCGGGACTTTCGCGAAGTTCTGCCTCAAGTTTCTCGATATCGTTCACGTCAGGATTCTTTACTGGTTAGCAGGCCTCATGCCGTACGGGAACGTTCATGGCCGAAAAGCTGCTGGAGGCTGTACAGGGTCGCCAGCTCTCCGGTGATGCGCCTTGCCAGCCAGCACGCGAACGGCTCCGATCCGTTGATGCAGCGGATATACTGGACCCGGGAAAATCCCGAACACATCAGGACCTTGCGCGCTTCATACTCGGTCTCGCTGTTATCGGCGAAAAACCCGTATGGAAACATCACCACATTTTCAATGCCGTCTTCCCGGAAAGCCGCGAGCGCCTTCTGGACGGTCTCCGATGTCCACTCTCCTCCGGCAGTATGGTTCATGCATCCCTGCCTGACATCGGCGAAAATGTTTCTCGGATCGGCCATGATCCGTTCTTTCATCATGTCGAAAAAAAGCCCGGTCTCGTCAAGCCCCGTGAAGACTTTCGGGGGATTCCCCGCGCGGTCCCGAACCAGGGTGCCGTGAATCACCAGAACAAGGCCTGTCTTTCCCGCCTCTTTCTCTTTCAGGGTGGCATCGACCTGGCTGAAAAGGTGATCGATGGAGATACGGTGCAGTTCCGGGTCCCGCCAGAGCTTGTTGAGCAGTCGGGTGCCGGTATAACGGTTTCCGGTGAACCCTTCGGCAATCGAGCGGCAGGCCACACCACAGGAAAATGCCGACTCCACGGGGATCATCGGCACAACGACAATGCCGTCACAGCGCTTTTCCTGCTCCCTGAGTACCTCCTCGAAATAGGGCGGCACAAAATAGTAGGCGTCGAGCACTTCGACATCGACATGACCGAACACCGGGTCCCGGCTCGATGCCAGGCACTGTGCTATGGCTTTCGTCTGGGCCCTGTTGATTGAAAGCAGCGAGGAACGGTAGCCGTTCAGCCTCCAGTCAATGAAGTGCTTCGTCGACCGGTAATCGGCAATGAAGTAGACCAGCAGTTTCGGCACCTTGACGATCTGGCTGGTGATCACCTTGAGAATTCTTCGCGAACTCGGCCAGAGATTCCGCAGCGTCAGTTTCTCGACCTCTCCATACGTGACGATAAGAACTGCATACCGCTTTTTCCCTACAACGCTATCCACCATGTCAGTTCTGCAAACATTATCACAAACCCGATGATGCCGCCAACAAGCGTCTGCATGAAATTATGCGCCTTCAGATACATTCTCGACCACATCAGGACAGGCATCAGCATCAGAAGCCACAACATCCCGGAACCGAACTTCAGCACAAGCAACGCAATGCAGGCCGTCAGCGTGAACAGGTGAATGCTGATCTTCCACTGCAGCGTAACCAGAAGAATGAGCACCGTATTGACCGCATTGAAAAGCAGTATCCCGGAGAGGAGCCTCGGCGCATGGAGCTGCTGCATGAATTCGTAACCAAGCACATTCACGCCGGTCAGGACGAGCAGGGGAAGAAAACGCTGCTCCCGGAAGGTGATGTTGTAGTCGGAGACCTTGCCGATCTTCTTCAGCCCGAAGATCAGAAGCATCGGCGCAAAGGTGCTCGAAGCAAACAGAACCGTCAGGTACGCCATGTTTCTCGGATGATCGGCATACCCGAGCAGCACGAGAAAACAGTAAACAGCAGGGGCCACAACGACAGGACTTATTGCCCATGACAGAAAATCAGCCAGACGGCGAGCATCGAAACGCATGGGCACAACCGGTCGAAACAATAGAAAATTATGCGTAATATTCCGGAGAAGTATTCAAAAAGATAATTTTTATAAAACAAAAAACCGCGTATATTTTTTGTCCGTACTGCGAGAGTGGTGAAACTGGTATACACGCTAGTCTTAGGAACTAGTGCCGAAAGGCGTAAGGGTTCGAGTCCCTTCTCTCGCACCCGAAACATGCCAAAGTGGCGGAACTGGTAGACGCGCTGGACTCAAAATCCAGTGAGTGCAAACTCGTGTGGGTTCGAGTCCCACCTTTGGTACCATAGCCGATAACAGACACCACCCTATCATGGAGCGAATGTATTCACCGTGGCGTGAAGTTTACATGCAGTCTTTCAAGGACGAAAAAAATGTCCTGAAAGATGACAAATCGGTTTTTTCCGACATTCCTCCAGAGCAGGATGAAGAACGGTTCGTGCTCCACCGGGGCAAGACCTGCTTCATCATCATGAACCTCTACCCTTACAACTGCGGGCATCTTATGGTAATCCCCTACCTCCAGACCCCGGAGTTCTCCGAACTCGACAGCGCCACGAAACTGGAGGTCATTGACCTTATCGACCTCAGCATCAAGGCGCTCAAGGAAACGCTGAAGCCGCACGGCTTCAATTTCGGCGCGAACCTCGGACGGGTTGCCGGAGGAAGCATCGACAACCACATCCACTTTCATGTCGTGCCGAGATGGGAGGGCGACACGAACTTCATGCCGGTGCTTGCCGACGCCAAAGTGCTCAGCAACGACATGAAAACCACCTACAGAAACCTGAAGAAAGCCATCGATGCGCTTCTGGAGGAGAGGAAGCACTGACCTCGCCCCGGAACCCGGACCTCGCTGACATGGAAACCACCGTTTGCCCGATAACCGGAACGACGGATTTCGAGCCTCTCTTCGTCCTTCCCGACCGGTTCGATCCCTCGTCGAGCTGGAGGCTTGTCCGTTCGCGACAGTCCGGCTTGCTCATGCTCAATCCCCGGCCTGCTGCAGGCGAAATGCCGCGACATTACCCTGCGGGCAGCTACGATCCGCACCTGCATGAAGATCGTGCCGCATCCCTGCAGGACCGGGTGTACCTCATGGCGCGAAAGCTCCTGCAGAGAAAAAAAGCCTCCCTGGTGCTTCAGGGTGAATGCAGGCCGGCCGGGGCGTGCAGCATTCTTGAAATCGGCTGTTCCACGGGAGATCTTCTCCGCTGCCTGCACCGGAACAAAGGCATTCCTCCTGAACATCTCGCAGGAATCGAAAGCGACGCCGGGTCAGCAACCGTGGCGGAAAGGGTAACCGGAGTCCGGATATACCGCACCGGTCCCGGAGAGCTTGGAAAAGAGGCGTGTTTCGACAGGATTGTCTTCTGGCATGTCTTCGAGCACCTGCACGACCTGCACGGAACCCTGGAGGAATCATCGGAGAGACTCCGGCAGAACGGCGTCATGGTGATGGCCCTGCAGAATCCGGAAAGCCTCGATGCACGGCACTACCGGGAACACTGGATTGCCTGGGACGCACCGCGCCATCTCTGGCACTTCACTCCTGCAACCCTCTCGGCACTGCTTGAACAGCACGGACTCGAAATCTTCAGCACCATCCCGTACCTGCCCGATACGCTCTATGCCTGCTGGCACAGCGAAAGGCTTTCCGCATCCGCGCGGAAGCGCCGGTTCGGGTTTGCCGCCATAACCAGGGTGCTGCTCCAGACGGCTCGCTGCATGGCCGCAGCCCTCATCAGGCCCGGGAAAGCTTCAGGGGTGATCTACTATATCAGGAAAACCTCCTGATCGCTATCCCTTTCCGGCGGAAACCGGCAACCCCGAACGCCCGAGCGCCCGGTCAAGCTGAACACTGGTCACGAGATAATCGTAAATCGCCTGCAGGTAGTTGGTTTTCGCCTTGTTGAGCTGCAGTTCCGCATCGTTGAGTTCGAGGCGTGAACCGATGCCTTCGCGAAACCGCAACTGCGAGATGCGGTAGCTGCGCTCTGCAACGCTGATGGTTTTCGACTGCACCTCGATGCGTTTGCGGGCGGCAAGGAACTCCGACATGCGCATCTCCACCTCCGCCCTGATGTTTGCCTTGAGATCCTCGTACCGGCTCATGGCCTGCAGACGCGATATCTTGGTCTGCTCAACCTTGGCGCTGATCCGGAACCCGGTGAATATCGGCAGGCTGACCTGCAGGCCGACCGAGGATGAAACCGGCCAGTTCGAGTCGGCAAGACTGACATCGTCATTGAAAGCGGTCTGCGCCTCGAGCTGTCCGAAAGCCGACAGCACGGGAAAACGCTCCGCACGGGCGGCGAAAACCTTCTCGTCCTCGGCCTTGACCTGCAGTTCGAGCTGGCGGAGATCCGGCCTCGAATCAAGTGCCTCACGGTACGCAGCGGCGATATCCTGGGGATAGGCCGCAGGCGACACCTCGAGCTTGCCGGTAAGAATCACCTCGCTCTCGGCAGGTATTCCCATGGTGTTCTTCAGCCTGGTCATGGTGATCCCTACCATGTTTTCCGCCTGGATGAGATCGGGACGAAGGTTCTCGACCGACAGAAATGCCTGCAGGGTATCGATATCGGCAGCAACACCCTGGCGGAACATCGCCCGGGTATCCTTTTGCGCCAGTTCCCACCGCTCGATGCTCTGCCGGACAAGTTTCAGCCGGTCCCTCGAAATCAGCGCATCGAAATACGCCTGCTTGACGGCCGCAACCACCGACGATTCGGTGTTGCGGTAGGACTCGTTGCTGATCTTGCGCACAATCGAAGCAGCCCGGATACCGGCTATGGCCGATCCGTCAAAAATCTTCTGCCTGAGGTCGAGTGTTGCAGAAGCGGTATTGTCGGCACTGATCTCGATCTCCCTGAAAGAGGTCGAACTGCCGCCGAAAACGCTCTCCGGAAAAAACAGGATCGAGGGTTTCAGCGCCCGGGTATAGGTAAAGCCGGTAGAGAGCTGCGGCAGCACTTCCGCCCAGGTTTCCCTGATTTTTTCGGAAGCCATCGCACGGTCGAGACGGGCGATTTCAAGCGTGCGGCTTTTCTCGATACCCAGACGCACGGCCTGGTCAAGCGTGAGCGTATAACGCAAGGTATCCGGAACACTGCCTGAAGGCGCGCTTTGGGCAATGGAAGGAAGAAGCAGAAGGCAGATGACGATAACCGGAAGTATGAACCTGTTCATAGCGATCATGTTAAAATACCGAAACACCCCTGCCGCACAGGACGGCATCAATATACGAAGTGCGTGACCATCGCGAAAATTCATGACCGGTACCGATCATTCCAGAGCAGTTTCAGCCGTTCGGCAATATGCTTTTCCCGCCCCTCCTCCGTAGGACGGTAAAAAAGCTGCGGCGCCACCCCTTCGGGAAAATAGTGCTGCTCGACGAAATGTCCCGGATAGTAGTGCGGGTAACGGTACCCATCGCCGTAACCGGCTGCTTTCATGAACGAGGTCGGCGCATTGCACAGATGCAGCGGCACCGCAGCATCCTGGAAGGTTTTCGCGGCCCGCAGGGCCTCGCCGATGGCCTCGTAACTTGCATTTGATTTCGGCGCACCCGCAAGATAGGTCACCCCCTGGGCAAGGTTGATGCGCGCCTCCGGAAGCCCGATCATCTGCACGGACTGAAACACCGAAACTGCCAGCGGGAGCGCAAAAGGATCCGCATTGCCGATATCCTCGCTTGCGAAAATCACCATCCGGCGGGCAATGAAAAGCGGATCCTCCCCTCCCTCGAGCATTCTCGCAAGCCAGAAAAGCGATGCATCGGGATCGGAGCCCCGCATGGACTTGATGAAAGCCGATATGGTGTTGTAGTGCGCTTCGGCTCCCTTGTCGTAGATCGGAGCCTTGTGCTGCAGGGCACGTTCGAGAAGCTGCCGCGTGATCGTCACCTCGTTTCCGTCCTCCGGCGCGAGCGCAACGGCGGCCTCCAGGGCATTGAGCGCCTTGCGTGCGTCGCCTCCGGCGAAACGCAGGAGAAAATCCAGGTCATCGAGCACGACATGCCGCTGTTTCAGCATGGCATCCTGTTCAAGCGCACGGCGGATGACCGTCTCGATGTCACTGTCGGAAAGCGGCCCGAGAATGTAGACCTGCATGCGGCTGAGCAGCGCGGCGTTCACCTCGAACGACGGGTTTTCGGTGGTCGCACCGACAAGAATCACCAGTCCCTGTTCGATGGCGTGCAGCAGCGTATCCTGCTGGGCCTTGTTGAAACGGTGTATCTCGTCGATGAAGAGAAGCGTGCGCTGCCCTGCCCGCTGTGCCTGTCGCGCCCCGTCGAGCGCCTTGCGCACATCCTTCACCCCGGCATCGATAGCCGAAAGCTGCTCGAACCGGTAGTGCAGCGAACGCGCGAAGATCTCCGCAAGCGTGGTCTTGCCGGATCCGGGAGGTCCCCAGAGAATCATGGAAGGCAGGTTGCCGCTCCCGAGAAAGCGCCGCAGGGGGCCCTCCCTGCCCGCAAGATGCTCCTGCCCGGAAAGGTCATCGAGCGTCCGGGGGCGAACCCGCTCGGCGAGCGGCTGGAACCGTTGCTTGGAACCGCTTCCGGAGCTTTCCGGAACACCGAACAGGTCTGGCTGTGAAAAACCGGTATCCATCGTCTAAAAACCGTTTTCCCGCAGCCACGCTTCGTCGATCCGGGAAACTTCGGCAGACCAGGCGTCCCGGAGCAGGTGCCTGCGCGCAACGTACTTGCCGAGAATGTCGAATTCGAGGTTCACCCGGCTTCCGGAAGCAAGCGAATTGATGGTGGTATGCGAAAACGTGAACGGAATGACCGCCACGGCGAACGATGCCTCACCGAGCCTGGCCACGGTCAGGCTGATGCCGTCGATAGCCACGGAACCAGCAGAAACCAGGTATGCAGCGAACTCCCGGGGATAGGAGATCCATATCTCCCTGCTCGAACCCAGTTCACGCACGTCGGCGACCTCGCCCACGCAATCGACATGGCCGAGCACGAAATGGCCGCCGAGCCTGTCCATCGGCCTGAGCGCACGCTCGAGGTTCACCGGAGAACCCTGAACAAGCGAGCCGAGCGTGGTCTTCCGGAGCGTCTCCTCGACCGTGTCGACCTCGAACCACCCTTCGCCGGCAACGACAACGGTCTGGCACGCACCGTTCACACTCACGCTCTCGTCCACCGAAAGGCCATGGAACACCTCGCCTCCGCCGTGCCGCACGCGAAGACGCATCCCCCCGGCGCGGTGCCTGGCCGCTTCGACCTTGCCGACCTCCTTCACTATTCCCGTAAACATCAGATGCACTGCTTGTTAATCTGAAAAACCCTCACCGGCCCTGTTCTTTCAATATACGGCAACCGCCGCTAATTGCCGTGAACCCGCACCAAAGAAACCGGCCTGCCGTCCGGGCAGAACCATGAAACGGAACATCGGGAGCGCGATTGTCAAGCCTCCCCATAGACCACAAACCCCGCAGGGGGCACGCTGATGCACACCGCAGCACCCTGCCGCTCCTCGACCCTCACCTCGCGTCCCCGCTCCCCTTCCACCGTGCTGAAAAGACACCGCATCGAACCGCCCGGCGGATGGATCGTGCTGTCCACCACCACCCAGACCGAAAGGGCGCGATCCGTATCGGTGTTGATGGCAGCCAGGCACTCCTTGTTCGCGAAAATGCGCGACCAGGCAATCACCCAGTGCAGTTCGCCGCCCTGGGGCTGCGGGTACCAGAAATCACCCTCCATGCCGGTCGATGAAACCTGGCGCAGGTACTGGCGGCCCCTTCGCAGCTCGATGCGTTCCCGCCGGAGTGCGGCAACCTCGCTGATGAACCGGTAGAGCGGATGCGACTCGCCGAAAAAGTGACGGCCGGTGCTCTGGCGGGAACCGAACGGCCCGCCGAACATGCATTCACGCAGGAACACATCGCTGAACGAATCATCTCCGACGCGCTGGTCAGCGCCGTTGAAAGCCTGTTCGGTGCCGTAATAGATGCAGGGTATGCCGGCCGTCGCGAGATTCAGGCCGAGCATGGCCTGAAGCAGCCGTTCGCTCCGGGGGTTGTCCCCGGCAAACCGGAACTTGTGCTGTACACCCACCTGGTCGTGGTCGTCGAACATGGTCACGATATGGCTGCCGTACCACTGACGTGAAGCCCTGCCGTCCTGCAGGCTGTTGCGGAACAGGTCGAAATACCCTTCCTGGTCCTCGGTATCCGGATTGCCGGGACTGCGCCACCCTTTCACGAGAAACTCCATCTTGTCGGGAATGTCGTTGATGCCGAGTGCGGCATCGAGCCCGGTGCAGTCGAGAATGGATGCCGCATAGGATCGTCCGCCGGTGATCTCGCCGATGACGGTGAAACGCTCCTTGCCGATCGATGCGGCAAATTCGTGTATCGCAGTGGCGAAAAAGCGCACCGCGCCCGGCTCCATGTGCTTGACGGTATCGAGCCGGTACCCGTCGATATCCGCGTAGGCGATCCAGAACTGGTAGATGCGCGCCAGGTCAGCGAGCGCCCTGGAAGGCCGGAACTCGCGGATGCGGCGCTGCAGGTCCCATGCAACCTCCGGGTCCTGCAGCGTGTCGCCGAGATGCACGTCCTTGAGCGAGCAGAAGTCGCCTTCGAGAAATTCGGGGTATCCGTCCCAGCTCCTGATCTGGCCGCGACGGGTCCAGGTCTCCTGCCGCTGCAGTTCAACCGGCCAGACCGAACCGCCGGTATCCCCGCCGCCGTCCACCCCGAATGGCAGGCTTCCGGGATCGCCGCTGCAGCGGCGGTACCCCTGCACGGGCCACTGGCGCCCTTCGTGGTAAAAATAGTCGTGGTTTCCCTGGTAAGCGAAAACGTCGCCTGCATGGTTGATGATGATGTCGAGAATCACCCTGATGCCCAGGCGGTGTGCTTCCCTGACGAACTCGCGCAGCTCCTCGCGCGTGCCGAAATGCGGATCCACGTCGAGAAAGTTCTGGATGCCGTAACCATGATAATCGTTGCTTCCGCTCACCTGCCTGAACACCGGGCTCACCCACACCGCCGTGATGCCGAGACGCCCGAGATAGCCGAGCTTCTCCCGCATGCCGGCAATGGTGCCGCCGCACCAGCTCCTGCCAGCCTCGAACCACTGCTGCCGGTCGGCCGAACCGTCGTCGCTTTCCCGCCGGAACAGCGGCGTCTTCCTTTCGCCGTCCGGATCCGTGACGGGGCTCCCCTCGTTATCGGAAAATCCGCCGTACTCCCGGCCGTCGGAAAAGCGGTCGAGAAAAAGAAAGTAGAGCACCTCGTCCTCCCATGCCTCAGGCGAGACGTGGAACGTTTTTCCCTCGACAAGCTTCGTGAAATCGATCTCTTTGAGGCTGCGTTCAACTGGATTGTTCGGCATGATGTATCACGGGTCTGGGGTTGTCGGCCGGCAGGAGCAGGCCGGAAAAAGCATGCAGAAGTATACGCATAAAACCGCTCACCTCACACCATGAAACAATGCTGCAACAAACGAAAAAGCCCGCTTCGGCAGGCTTTTTCCGGTTGGGAACGGAATTGACTGGACAACACCCTTATGGTTTCACATAAAAAGAGTCCTGGCAAAAAAACGGAATCGACCGTTCTCCCCCCGACACATCGGGAACGCGGGCATCTTATGCCAAAGCCTTCAGCGCCGCTGCATAATCCGGCTCCTGCACGATCTCCGGCACCAGCTCGCGGTACACCACCTTGTGCTCGTTGTCCACGATCACCACGGCGCGCGCCAGGAGACCCTTCAGCGGACCGGTCGTGAGCTGCACGCCGTAGTCCGTGCCGAACTCAGCCGAGCGGAACGTCGAGAGCGGAATCACGTTGTTGAGCCCCTCCACCTCGCAGAAGCGCTTGTGCGCGAAGGGAAGGTCTGCGGAGATACAGAGCACCACGGTGTTGTCCAGCGCGGCGGCATCCTGGTTGAAACGGCGCACCGAAGCCGCGCACACTGCGGTATCAAGGCTTGGAAAGATGTTCAGCACCAGCCGCTTGCCCTCGAAGTCCGCAGGACCGGCTTCGGAAAGATCGGTTTTCATGAGACAGAAAAACGGCATCTCGGAGCCGATTGCCGGAAGTTCGCCGCTGGTTTCGATCGGGTTGCCTTTCAGGGTGACGGTAGCCATGGAAAAATGGATTTACAGGTTGTGACAGGATATTGATCGGGAAAAGATTAACGGGAAAACCACCGTCACTCCCAGAAAGTTTCACGAGCTATCGTGCACCTGCAGCTTCAAGCATGACGATCATGGACTCCCAGCCTCTCTCCCTGAAAAACTTCAGCGGCGTATAACCGAAACCGTTCACCGTATTCAGGTCCGCACCGTTTCTGATAAGCAGCGGAGCGGTTTCCGAATTGGAGAACATCAGTGCGGTGTTTCCCTGGTTGTCAACGGTATTGATGCCGGCGCCACACCTCAGAAGCAGTTCGGCAGTCTCCAGATGCCCCTGTTCGATGGCATAGATCAAGGCTGTCTTTCCCGTACCCGACTCCCTTGCGTCAATATCGGCACGATGCGCCAGAAGCAGTTCGGCGATCGCCCGGTTACCCGTGGACGCCGCAATGATCAGGGGGGTCCCGCCCCCGGTGTCACGAGCGTTCACGGAATGGTTCAGCCGGATGCTCTCCATGACCTTTCCGATATCTCCGGAAGTCACGGCTTCCGCCACGGAAAGCGATGCCGGCGGGGGTTCTGTCGAGCCCCGTGATGATGCTGATGCCCTGCCGAAAAGACGCTGCAGCAGTCCCATAATCAAGCCTCCTGGGTTGTTGTAGCCTCTGGGAAACCGGACACGTCGCGACGGCTTGCACTCCCTGCCGACATCGAACCGGAAACCGCCATGCCGAAGGCTTCCGGACGGCGGAAACACGGACGGAACACCCTGACTGATCCGCCGGATGCCGCTCCCGCACGAGAGGCACTGATGACTGTTTTGACTGATAACCGGCGAACCGGGCACTGATGGGATACTGAAAGATACCGGGGCTGCGCCACTGCGGCACTTCTTGGAACATGCATGAAGCAGCGGGAGCGCTACAAGCCAACTTACGGATTGTATGGCATAAAAAAAACCTGAAATTCGCCCCTCACCCTCTCCCGTCTCCGCTCAGTGCGTCTTCGTCATATCGCTATCAACAGCGATGATAATATCGGCACGACCCCGGTGCCTCTTTTCCAGCGGCCGGACACGCTTCTGCTCCACCGTACTGATGGTCATGCAGCGCAGGGAGCGGTTTTCTCTTCGCAAATAGGAGACAATGCCTTCATGAAAGTCCGAATGGTACGCCCCGTTGACATGAAGGAAGACCGCACCCGGTTGATGGTTCAGGACAATAAAATGGGCCATCGTGGCATCCCTGACGGCCTGGGCCATGACCATCCCGGGAGTGCCGTGTTCACCCGCCATCGTGCGCATTTTCCGGTACTGCGGCAATTCAGGGTCGAACGGCACCGGCAATGGAGCGATCCGGCTTTTTTCTTCGGCGCCGAGCGAATCGAGAACGACAAGGCTTCCGCTTGTATGCACCATGCGGGCAAACCGTTTCGGGATATTCGTTGCAACAACCCGTATCCGGTGAGCTCTGGCGAAATCAACCAGAGGAGCGTAATCGGTTGTATAGTTGGGCCACAGGCGGGCCAGGGAATCCAGTCCGGCATGATCAATCCGGCCCGAGAGGTAATCGTCAAGCGCCTTCTGGTTGTCGGCCTCGAACATTTCAGCGCCGAGAATCAGCCTGTCTGTTTTCTGCAGGTCCCTGGCCAGCTCCAGTTGCAGCCAGTGGGCTATGGGGTTGTCGTGCAATTCTCCGAACAGCACGACATCGCTTTTCCTGGCTTGCTCAAGCAGCTTGCGGTAGCTCGATGCCTTGCCTGATCCATTGTAGATGGCATACGCCGCCTTGTCGTGCCCTTACGCCGTACTGCTGAAACAGGCCATGACAAACAGCATGAGAAGGGTGCACCACCTTGTTATGCTGCCGAGCTGCTCACGATTTCCGCACGCACCGATCATGGTATCCCTGATGTTCTGTTAACGGTACCGGTCAGCGATGCATTCCGGACCCTGTCATCCACCCAATCGTGGACGCACTCGGAAACGTTCCCTTGGCACGGCAAAAAACCGTACCTTTTACCATGGAATCAGGGCGATGACGGAGCATACAACGGGTAACGGTATGGAAAGCAGCAACATGGAAGAACGCACGTTCAGGGCGTTCGTCGTGGAGGAGCGGGAGAGCGCATTCACGGGAAGCGTGGCGAACAGACGGATCGCGGACCTGCCGAAGCACGGCCTGCTGGTGCGGGTGCGCTACTCGTCGCTGAACTACAAGGACGCGCTCTCGGCAACCGGCAACCGCGGCGTGACGCGGCGCTACCCCCACACCCCGGGCATCGATGCCGCGGGTACGGTTATCGCTTCGGACTCCGCAGCATTCCGGGAGAATGATGCCGTCATCGTCACGGGTTGCGGCCTCGGCATGAACACCCCGGGAGGATTCGCACAGTTCATCCGGGTGCCGCCGGAATGGGCGGTCAAGCTGCCTGAAGGACTCTCGATGCGGGAAGCCATGGCGTACGGCACGGCCGGTCTGACGGCAGGCTTGTGCGTGCTGCGCCTTGCCGAGAGGATCCGGCCCGAAATGGGCAGGATCGCGGTTTCGGGAGCGACCGGAGGGGTGGGCTCGCTTGCCGTGGCTATGCTCGCGAAGCTGGGATACCGCGTTGCCGCCATAACCGGCAAGGAGCACGAACGCGACAAGCTGCTGGGACTCGGAGCGAGCGAAGTGCTCGAACGCAAGGAGTACGAAGCCGAAACTCCGAACGCGCTGCTGGAGGCGGAGTTCGCTGGAGCCGTGGACACCCTCGGCGGCCACGTGCTTGCCAACCTCCTGAAATCGATGCAGCCCCTCGGTGTTCTGACCGCCTGCGGCAACGCAGCTTCGCCGAACCTCGCCCTGACGGTGTACCCCTTCATCCTGCGTGGCGTCTCGCTGGTCGGCATCGA
>Ga0233420_10000201_pt1 | contig 27135 bp, 18 predicted proteins | sample Watercolumn_Mata_4_FD_183009 | JGI IMG/M metagenome (GOLD analysis project Ga0233420, IMG submission 183009) | Freshwater microbial communities from Lake Matano, South Sulawesi, Indonesia - Watercolumn_Matano_2014_102_MG | ecosystem: Environmental > Aquatic > Freshwater > Lake | place...
GGTATAACTATCCTTGATAAAAACAGAAATATTATTAAATCAATTACAGAAAAAGATGGTTTGGCAAGCAATATAATTACTTCCATAATTGAAGATGAAAATGGTATTGTTTGGGTATCTACGGGTGTATTTGGCATTAGCAGATTGAAAGACGGAAAAATAATTAACATTCAAGAAAAGGATGGGATATATTCTAACTCCATAAAAAAAATGATCTCAGATAACAACGGAAAATTCTGGTGCACTTCCGAATTTGGTTTATTTTCTCTTGATCAAAAAACTCTTAATGATTATGCCGAGGGTAAAATTTCTCGAATGACTTTTAATCTATTCGGAAAAAAAGACGGAATGAAAAGTGATGAATTTCATGGTCTTTCAAACGATGCATCATGTCTTTCGAAATCGGGTATTTTATATTTTCCATCTTCCGATGGTGTGGTTATTGTTGAACCTAAAAAATTGCAAAGTGACGATGAAAAACCGGTAGCATATATTGACGATATATTGGTAAATAATGAAATTATAAATAAAAAAGTTTCATTAAATTTTTCACCGGCAACTGAAATTCTTCAATTCAATTACGGCGGGATATCGGTTAATTATGGTAGAAATTTATCATATAAATATTTACTGGAAGGTTTTGATAAAAATTTCATCGATGCCGGTAAAAGACGCCAGACATTTTATACGCATTTACCTTACGGAGATTATAAATTTAAAGTAATTACATTTTCTCCCAACGGAAATCAAAGTGTTGCTGAAGCAACATTCAATTTCACAATTGATCCTTACATCTGGCAAACTATTTGGTTTAGAATTGGATTTGTACTGCTACTTATTTCTTGTTCTGCCTTAATTCTAAAAACCTTCTACAAAAGAAAATACAAAAGGAGAATGGAATTATTAGAAACAGAAGCAGCTTTAGATAGAGAAAGAATGAGAATTTCTAAAGATATGCACGATGAACTTGGGGCTAGCTTAACTAAAATTTCTTTGATGACTGAATTAGCTAAGAGAAATTTTAATAATTCGGCGGCATTACAAAAGGATCTTCAAAATATTTCAGATGCGGGACGCGACGTAGCTGTAACAATGGATGAAATTGTGTGGGCTGTAAATCCGCAAAATGACAATCTTGACAAAATGATAGGATACATTGTTCAATACATTGAAGATTTAATGAACAATTCAATAGTGAATTTAAAATCAGAGATTACACAAAACATACCGGAAAAAATTGTAAGTACTGAAATCAGGCATAACGTATTTCTTGTAGTAAAGGAAGCTTTTAATAATATCATTAAGCATGCAAGAGCTTCTCAAGCAAAGCTTTCAATTGATTATAACAATCCAACTTTAATATTTAAAATTAGAGATAATGGAAAAGGATTCAACTTACACGATGTTTCTGCTTTCAGTAATGGATTAGTAAATATGAAAAAAAGAATTGAAGATATTAATGGTGAATTCGTATTGAACAGTGAATTGGAAAAAGGAACAGAAATAATTATTAAAATTGATTTGCAATAAAATCGATCCGCGAGTTTGAAAGCGGATATTTGTTTAACTTATTTACATTCATAAATAATGGCAGACAAAAAGAAAAAAATAAAAGTTTCTATAGTAGAAGATAATCCGGGAATCAGAAACAGTTTAATGGAATTAATCTCTGGCACCGTAGGATTTCAATGTATTAGCACATACTCAAGTTCTGAAGAAGCATATGAAGATATTCAAAACAAGAATCCCGATGTGGTATTAATGGATATTAATTTGCCCGGCGAATCCGGAATTGAGTGTGTAAAAAAAATAAAGCCGTTGATGCCAAATACAAACATAATAATGTTAACAATGTACGATGATAGCGAAAAAGTATTTGAAGCGCTTACCGCTGGTGCAACCGGTTACCTATTAAAACGAACACCTCCTCAAAAATTATTGGAAGCAATCAAAGAAGTTTTAGAAGGCGGTTCACCAATGTCCATGCAGATTGCAAGAATGGTTGTAAAATCTTTTAATCACATCAAAATTCAAAATAGATTAACAGACTCTCTTACGGACAGGGAAAATGAAATTTTAGAATATCTTTCACGAGGAATGAGATACCAGGAAATAGCAGACAACCTTTTTATTAGTGTTGATACCGTAAGAACTCATATAAGAAAAATATACGAAAAGTTACAAGTTCATTCTAAGACCGAAGCTGTTCTTTTATTTCTAAAAAATATCAGATAATAATTCTAGAACAGAACATTTAATAAGTCTTAATGAAATAAATTGATTTTACTTTTCTGATTAGATAATACATTTCCATTCGCAAATACTATTCATTAACTTTCGTTGAAAAATTAGGGATAATATAAAATCCATGAAACATTCTTCGATAATCTACATAGTCGTAATAATAATTAATTCTATTTTTTCAATTCAAAACAGTAAAGGTGAAATTTTGCATTTCAAGGAATATTCTTCATCAGAAAAACGTATTGACACTACAGAATTTAAAAAACGTGTTGAGGAATTAGATAAATTTTATTCCGACAAAAAACTCGGCTCCTTTGTAGAGAATGGTAAAACATATTTTAGATTATTTGCACCTTCTGCAATTATGGTAAGACTATGCTTATTCAATAAACCCGATGACAAAGCCGGAAAGGAATATCTTTTGAGTAATGATGTTAACGGTGTTTGGTATATTACTCTTGATGGAGAGCTCTATGGAAAATTTTATGGTTTCAAAGTTTACCACAAAGGTGATAACACTAATAATTATGATATGCCAATTTGCGTTGACCCTTATGCAAAAGCAGTTACTACGTTTACTACTTACATGAATCCACGACGAGCAATTGTGGTTAAAGAAAAAGAATATAACTGGGAAAAAACAAATTGGATTCAAAGAGATCACCGCGATTTAATTATTTATGAAATGCACGTAAGAGATATGACTGTTCACAAATCATCCGGCGCAAAATATAGCGGCTCATATAGAGGATTAACAGAGAAAGGAATTAAAGGCGGTCTCGATTACATTAAATCGCTTGGAGTTAACACGGTCGAACTTTTGCCTGCTCAAGAATTTGGAAATATTGAAATTCCATTTCTCGATTCACTCGATGGCAAATTAAACACATGGAATCTTTATGAAAGAAACCATTGGGGATATATGACTTCCAATTTTTTTGCACCGGCGGCTTATTACAATTACAGTTGGAAAGAATTGAAATGGAATAAATGGATTGGTGCAGACGGCTCACAAGTAAATGCATTTAAAGACATGGTAAAAGCTTTTCATAAAGAAGGAATTGCTGTAATGATGGATGTTGTTTACAATCATCTGTCAGAATATGAAACCGGAAATTTAAAACAGATTGATAAAGAATATTATTTCAGATTAGATTCCAAAGGAAATTACATTGCTCAAAGCGGATGCGGAAACGATTTGAAAACTGAAAGACCAATGGTTAGAAGAATGATTATCGAAAGTATTTTATATTGGATGATTGAATATAAAATTGACGGATTCCGTTTTGACCTCGGAAAACTTTTAGATTGGAAAACGATTGAAGAAATTATTAAAGAAGCACGCAAAGTAAATCCAAATGTTATTTTCACTTGTGAACCATGGGGTGGCGGATATGATCCTTCAGGATTTTCAAAAAGAGATTGGGCACCGTGGAATGATCAAATTCGAAATGGAATCAAAGGACAAAATCCGAATGACGGACTTGGCTGGATTTTCGGTAAATGGCAAGGAAATAATTCTCCGGCAAGAATAAAAAGTTATGTGAATGGAACTTTAGTTAGAGATTCTCTTGGCTTGTTTCAAAAGAAAGAACATTCTGTTAATTATCTTGAATCGCACGATGATCACACTATGGGAGATTTTATACGGATAGGCTCTAAAGAAGTAAATCCGGAAAAAATAATTAAGGATATAAATAAACACGTTAAACTTTCACCATACCAAATGAAACTGAACAAACTTGCTGCCCTTTTCCTTTTTACTTCGCAAGGGATTGCAATGATTAGTGAAGGACAAGAATTTGCACGGTCAAAAGTTAACCAGCCAAATAAATTTCAACTTGATAAGAATAAATTGAAAATCGATCACAATTCTTACAACAAGGATAACGAAACAAATTACATCAATTACAAACATGCCGAAATTAATAAAGAATTAGTCGATTATTATAAAGGATTGATTTCGCTTAGAAAAAAATATGAAGCGTTTCGAAGAGCTGTTTATGAAGATATTACTTTCTTCGACCACACCGAAAGCAAACTTGGTTTAAGTTATCTTGTGAAATATAAAAATGAAAAATTTTTTGTTGTATTCAACGCCGATCCAAAAAAAGAATTGGAATTTTCTCTTCCTGAAGGTAAATGGGAAGTTTTAGTTAATAAAAGTTCTGCTGGAATAAAATCATTAAATGAAATCAGAGGAAAAATAAACTTGGAAACAACGACCGGGATGGTTTTAAAATTGAAATAATCTTTTTTTGGAGTCTTTGGGATATTATGGTGAAATAAATTACAACATAGACACATATTTAATTATATATCGCTTTTCTTAACGACCGTTCGATTGCATTTTTGAAAGCCGCTAAATTAACCGGTTTTTGAAAGACATATTCAACGCCAATTTCTTTGTACTCTGCTTCAATTGTTTTATTTATGTCACTGCTTAATATTATTATCGGCGGTTTATATTTTATTTCAATCACATTTAATTGTTTAACTAAATCGTAACCATTCATCTCAGGCATTTTATGGTCGGTTACTACTAATGCCGGAAGTGATTGCTTAATAATATTCAAAGCTTCTCTGCCATTGGAAGCTTCGAGAATATTATAGTTTGCAATTAGGCTCTTAATAAGTTTTGAATAAAGGAGCCGGTCAGTTTTCGCATCATCAACCAACAAAATATTAGAAGATGCTACAGGGATAGTAAAAATAAAAGTTGTTCCGATACCTTGTTTGCTTTCAACCCAAATTTCTCCGCCATGTTTAGCTATTATATCATGAACCAGCGATAGTCCAAGCCCGCTTCCCTTTTCGCCGGAAGTACCGCTTGTTGTAAATTTTGTATCCACTTTAAAAAGTTTTTGCAGGTCTTCATCCTTTATACCAACTCCATTATCTTGAACACTAAATTCAACTTGCTTCTTGTCAAGATTTGGTTTGGCGCTTACTTTAACACTGCCGGATTTATTTGAAAATTTAATCGCGTTTGAAATTAAATTATTAAATACCTGCGATAATAATCCTTCATCAGCATGAATGTAAAAATCTATATTCAATTCGTTAATTAATGAAATTTGTTTTTGCATTGCAGCGCCGGAAAGAATTTGGATTGACTTATCAATTACATACTTTGCATTAATTCGATCGGGTTCAAATTTTATACTTCCGGTTTGCAATCTTGTCCAATCAAGAAGAGAATTAACCAAACTCAACATACTCTTGGATGAATCCTGAATGAATTCAATGTACTGAGTGCGTTTCTCAGCAGTTAAATCCTTATCGTGCAGAAGTAAATCTGTAAATCCAAGTATTGAGCTGAATGGTGTTCGTAAATCATGCGATATAATAGAAATGAATCTATCTTTGGTTTCATTAAGGGCTTGCAAATTTTTGGCGGATTTAATCAAATTTTCTTCGGCATGTTTTGCAAGGCTAATGTTACTAATAATACCAAAGATTTTTTGAGCCTCGCCTTTTTCATTTCTAACAAGAGTAATTCTGTTTTCAATCCAAATAATATTTCCGTTAATATCAATAATTCTGTATTCGAAAGAATCGGAATCGCGTAGAGAATCACCGTAAAATTTTTGAAGTTTATCAGTTATTTCATTTGCGTCATCCGGATGAAGAATTTTTTTCCATAAATCAGCATCATCTAAAAATTCTTTTGCATTATAGCCTGTAATTTTTTGAATAGCTGGAGTATAAAAAACCGGACGGAGACCACCATCAATTTTTTCAGCTGTCCAAATACATTCGTTAATATTATCTGAAATACTTCTGTATCTTTCTTCAGAAATAAGAAGTGCATTCTGAGCTTTTTTCTCATCGGATACATCTCTTAATACCCAAACCAAAAAACGGTCGTTCTCTATTTGGTAAAAGGAAACGGAGTTTTCTATTTCAATTAAATCGCCGTTACGTTTTCTGCCTGTAAAATTATAACGTGTTGGTGTTTCTTTATCATCCTCTGCAAGATCAATATAATTTTGAATCCTATCCCTGTCTTTTTTATCAATAAATTCTAAAGGATTATTTCCAAGAATACCGCTCGCACTTTGATATCCAAACATTTTAACAAATGAATCGTTAATCAATACAAGTTTACCTTTTCCAATTAATGCAATTCCATCATGAGATGCTTCGAATACGGACCGGATTAAAAGTAAATCTTTTTCGGATTCTTTCTTTTGAGTAATATCTGTAAGAATTACGTTGTAGTATTGAACATTTCCCAAAAGATCATTCACAGTTGAGAAACTTGCAAGGACATGCAGACGTTGACCAAGCTTTGTATTTAACGGTAATTCGAATGACTGAACTTCATGCTCGGCAATTTCTTTAATATCAAAACTGTTTTTCATTAAGAAGTAGGGATCTATTAAATCATGAAATTCCAATTTCTTAATTTCATTTTCATTGTACTGAAATACTTCCATAAAACGCGGATTGACATATGTAACTCTGCCATTCAAATCAAGTGTGCAAATGAACTCGTGTGAGTTTGTAACAATATTTTTAAATCGTTCTTCGGATTTTTTAAGTTCGCCTTCAACTTTAATTCTATCGGTACAATTTGAACAAAGAAATATTATTGTCTCTTCTGTTTGGCCAATCACTCCGGCTTTTACTTCATAAAACTCTGCAACGCTTTCATCCATACCTATACTAAGTTGTCCCTTCCAGCTTTTTGTGTCAATTACTTCGTTCAGTATACTTTTAAAATATGATTCTGTAATAGATGGAAATATTTTACCGATTGATTTCCCATACACTTCACTTTTTGTTAATCCAAATAATTTTGATGATGACTCATTCCAAAATGTGATTTTACCGCTCTTATTTGTTCCAATCAGTCCATCCATTACTGTGGAAGTAATCTGTTGATAATGAGTAAGCTCGATTAATTCTTCTTCGGTCAATCCAAGATCATCAAGATCTTTGCTTAAATCTTTTAAGAGAAGAATTACCCAGCTAACTTCTTTGCCGTTATCGCTAAAAGGAATTAAAGTAATTTTAGTTTGGATCTCGCGTAAATTTTTTATGAATGGAAGATTAGTAGTAATTACTTTATTTGAAGTAACAACAGATTCCAAAAGTTTTTTGAAAAGAATAGAAGAAACCTTTTTTGATGAAGTAATTCCTTTGCTTATTTCAGAATCAAACAAAAAATCGTAAGCCGGAATTTCGGGAGGCGGTGAAACTTTAATGAAACCGTCCTTATCGGTTATTAAATAATAATCGCTTATAGAGTTTAAAAACTTGTGGAAATCTACAGATTGAATTAACGAAGTGTATGATTTACTGCCGCCGCTTTTAATGTCTTCAAGAATTAAAACTCCACCTGTATAATCGCCATCTAAAATAATCGGTGATCCTTTAACAATAATAGAAAATCTACCGCCGCTTAAAGTTTGGGATTCGAGAATTTCTTTTTCGAATGACTGCCCATTTTTAATTAAAGCAAGTTCATCGCGAATATCAACATCGCTAAATATTTTATTTTCAAAAACACTTTTACCTAATAAAAATTCCGGTGATTCTCCTTTCACGCCTTTGAATTGGAAAAAATTACTATTTACAAATTTTATTTCCCAATCCCGTTGAAAAATTAAAATTCCAATAGGCGAAACCTCTAAGACTTCCCGGAAGGAAAATTCTGTCCGAGTTTTTTCAAATGTTTTATCTAAGGATGTGTCCATTCTCAACAATAATTCTAAATTCCATATCAATTTATAAAATTGACTTGTGAAATTAAATAAGAAATGAATTGAGATGATGCGTTATTTACAAAAAGAATTAGTTCGGATTTTAATTAGGAATGAAATAGCAGGCTATTAAATGTACTGATAAATCTCGCTTATTATTTTTGATGTTGCGCCAATATTATCCTTCACATAATCCGAATTAATTTTACCAATCCTTTTTCTGGTTTTTTCATCGGAGAATAATTTTCTAAGGGTTCTGTAAACATCTTTTTTATTCTGAACAACAATTCCTCCGCCCAAAGCCGCAAGTTTAACTGCTTCTTGACTATTCCCATGCTTCGGTCCAAATAAAACCGGAATTCCGTAAACAGCAGGCTCTAACACATTGTGAATACCTTGTTTGAAACTGCCGCCAACGTATGCAACATGGCAATGGTAATACAATGTAAGCAATATCCCGATTGAATCAATTATAATGATTCTTTCTTTGCTATAATTATTTAATAATGAAAAACGAATTGAGGATTGTTTTTTATGAAAGAGATTTTCCAATCTTTCAATGTGCACTAAAGTAGGTTCGTGAGGTACGATAATAGTTAAAATATTTTTTTCAACTTCCATAATTTTTAAAAGTGCCGGCAAAACAACTTCTTCGTCATTTTCCCATGAGCTGCCAATTACAAAAACTTTTTTACCGGCAAAGAATTTATCCTTAAATAATTTTTTTTCTTTTGCTTGAAGGCTTTTTTGGTAAACGCGATCAAATCTTGTATCTCCAACTGCTTTTATTTTGTCGTCGTTTATATTAAACTCTTTATAATTAGTCAGGTCTTCTTTTGAAACTGTAAGAATCCTGGTAACATGTTTATAAACAGACTTATGAAAATCTTTAGCAAAGATCCATTTGCGTGCAGTTTTTTTACGCATTGTTGCATCAACAATAAAACAAGGAATCTTTTTCTTTTCAAGCTGCCAAATCATATTCGGCCAAACTTCATAACGCATTAAAATTGCAAGGTTCGGCCTAACTAAATTTAAAAAGCGTGCAGCCATAATTGGTGTATCGTACGGAAAATATGTAATTATATCGGCATTGGGGTATTTCAACGAGTTTAAATAACCCGATGGTGAAAAAAATGAAAGGACAATATTTACATTTTTTTCAAAACGGATTTTTTCAATTATCGGTTTTGCCTGCTCGAACTCACCCATAGAAGCTGAATGAAACCATATCATTTTTTTCTTTCTATTGATATCTGCAAGATGGATTATCAAATTTTCAAACAGTTTTTTTCTTCCCTTAATTCCTGAGTTTATTTTTGAATTGAATAATTTGGCAAAGAATAAAAATAATTTTGCTAAAGGAATTACAAAACCATTATAGAATAAATACCAAAAACTTTTCATAATCCTTTTAAGAATTGTTGTGAATGTTCATAAACTATTTGAGGCTTTAAATCCACCATACATTTAAAATGTTTTTGCGGACAGTTCGATTTACCTATGTGACTACACGGACGGCAAGATAACATTTTATTTTCTAAGATTAAATTATTTACCTTGAACGGAATAAATCCAAATTCCTTTACCGTAGATCCAAATAATACAATAAGCGGAATTCCAATTGCCGATGCAGTGTGCATTAATCCAGAATCGTTGCATATGATCAATTTACATAGTTTCATATCAACTGCTGTTTGAAGAATTTGATCATTGTTACAAAGATTAATACTGTTTTTAATTTTAGAAGAAATTTCAGTACAAACGTCTATATCATCCTTTCCGCCAAAGATTACAATTGTAAATCCAAAATCCGTTATTTGATTTCCCAGCTGGATAAAATATTCTGCCGGCCATCGTTTTGTAAAATGTTTAGCTCCGGGGCAAATTCCGACATAGTTTTTTCTAATATCAAGTATGCTTGTTATTTTTTCAGGAATAATTAAATCCAATCCTTTTTCATCAAGCTGAACATTTGCAGTTTCTGCATATCGTTGGGAAATTGTTTTTATATCTTTAAGTAAATTTATTTTAGTCCATACAAGTAAAAGTTTTTTAAATGTTGGTTTATCAAAACGGTAAATTTTTGGTTGCAGTCCGTGTAAAAGTTTTCTGCTTCTATAATTATTTTGAAGGTCAATAATCAAATCGTAATTCGCTATTCTTAAATCGTATTTTATTTTTGCTGTCAAATCTGTTTCAAAGTTTATAAGATTTGAAATGCCGGTGTTGAATTTCAAAACGTCTGAATATTTAGGTCTAACTAAAAAATCAATTTGTGCCGATGGGAATTTCTGTTTTAATGCTCTTAAAATTGGAGTTGTAAGAAGCACATCGCCCAGCGAACTAAATCTAATTACTAATATTTTATTTACCGGTTGATTGAACAATAAGATTACTCAATGTTTTCAATGCAAATCTAACCATACTGCTTTGTGTGAGCAAGTAAAATTTTTGAATTTTGACAATGAACTACTCCGCCGCAAGCAGCGGAGTATCAAAAACAAAAACATTGAACGCCCCAAGGGACGGGGGATTAACCCTTGCCCGCCTCTGGCGGGATTAAAGTTGGATGTAAATTTTCACTTCTTTATTTTTCGATTAGAAAAATTTTAGGAAACAAGAATGAGTACATTACCTCCTCCCGGCGTTAAGACTTATCCCGAAAATTCTATCGAAAAACAATGTTATAATATTGCCGAAATGTTCCAAGAGAATATTCCGGTTATGAATGATAGAAACCGCTTGGGTTTTTGTTTATACAGATTTGTAAAAGGTGAAGGCGATGCCCCTGATATTTTAGTCAATTCAACTAAAATTAAAATTGAAGGGATTACAAAAGAAGATCTTGCTAATAAATTAACCGAAGAACTGAATAAAATTAAATCCTAAGCTCAAAGCACAAAATTCAAAAGTAATTTTAGACTTAGAATTTCGGATTTTGTGCTTGCTTTTAATACGCTTCTCTCGCGTCTTTTAAAAATTTTTCTACTAAAAGAACATCATCTTCACTGCCAATATAAATTGGTGTCCGTTCATGTAAACTCTCGGGAATTTTTTCTAAAATTCTTTGATTACCATCGGTTGCTCTTCCTCCGGCGGCTTCAACTATAAATGCCACTGGATTGCATTCATACATCAACCGAAGTTTGCCTTTTGGGTTTCTTATATCTCCGGGATAAATAAATATTCCACCGTAAAGTAATGTGCGGTGAATGTCAGCGACCATCGAACCAACATACCTTGCTTGATATGGTTTCCCTTCAAACAAATTTGCTTGTAAATATTTAATATAATTTTTTAATCCTTTTGGCCATGTAAAATAATTTCCCTCGTTTAAGCTGTAGATTCTTCCGTGTTTTGGAATTCTTATATCATCATGTGAAAGAAGAAACTCTCCAAATGCGGGATCGAGTGTAAAGCCGTAAACCCCGTGTCCGGCTGTATAAACAAAAATTGTACTTGAACCGTAAACAATGTATCCTGCTACTTCCTGTTTGTATCCCGGCTGAAGACAGTCTTCCATTGTGCCGGGACCATTACCGGGACTGATTCTTTTATAAATTGAAAAAATTGTTCCGATGCTAATGTTTGCATCAATGTTGGAAGAACCGTCGAGCGGATCGAAAAGCAAAACGTACTTGCCGATTTTTCTATCTGGGGGTAAATGAATAATATCTTCTTCTTCTTCGGAAGCCATAACGCAAAAATGTCCGCCATAGTCCATTGCTTTAATTAACATATCGTGAGCAAAGATATCAAGCTTCTTAACTTTTTCACCATGAACATTTTCTTCGCCGGTAAATCCGAGAATTTCTGCAAGTCCGGCTTTATTTACTTCTAATGAAATTAATTTAGCGGCTAAGCCCAGTTGAAGAAGAATTGTTGAAAGTTCGCCTGTTGCTTCCGGATGTTCTTTTTCCCCTTCCATAATGTGGCGGGGTAAAGTCATGAATCGTTTGGTTGCCATTTATTTTTCCATTAAGCTGTTTTAACTATTTCTTGATCTTTATACTGAAGTTGATAAAGTCTGTAGTAAATTCCCCTCCTCGCAAGTAATTCTTGATGAGTTCCCATTTCTTTCAACTCGCCTTTGTGCATAACTAAAATCTTATCGGCATTTTGAATAGTTGAAAGACGATGAGCAATAACGATAGATGTTCTGCCAACTAAAAGCTTCTCAATAGCTGTTTGAATTAGTTGTTCAGTTTCTGTATCCACGCTTGAAGTTGCTTCATCTAAAATTAGAATTTGAGGATTATATGCAAGTGCCCTCGCAAATGAAATTAATTGTTTTTGTCCAACACTTAAAGTTGCACCTTTTTCTTTAACTTCTTCATCATATTTATTTGGTAACTGTGAAATAAAGTTATCCGCACCTACAGTTTTAGCTGCTTCAATAATTTGATCATCAGAAATTTCGGAATTGCCAAGATTAATGTTTGATTTAATTGTGCCGCTAAAAAGAAATACATCTTGAAGTACTAATGAGATATGTTTTCTCAATTCTTTAGCATCAAGTTTATTAATATCAATTCCATCAATTGTAATGCTGCCGCTTTCAATATCATAAAAGCGTGTGAGAATATTTATAAGACTTGTTTTACCTGCACCTGTGGCTCCAACTATTGCGGCAGTCTCCCCGGGATTAATTGTGAACGAAACATTTTTAAGAATTAGTTCGCCAGGATTATATGAAAAATAAACATTCTTGAATTCGATTTTTCCTTCAACTTTATTCAGCAGAACTGGATTATCAACATCTTTTACAACAGTGTTATCGTCAAGCAAATTAAATATTCTTTCCGACGCAGCCATAGCACGTTGAAGAATATCGTACTTTTCCGATAAGTCCCTAACAGGCCGCCAAAACATTTCCATATATTGAATGAAGGCAGTTAGAATACCAAATGTGAGCACTCCATTAATAATTTCACCGCTTGCAAACCAAATCATTAATGAAATTGATACAGCACTTAGTAATTCAACAAAAGGAAAAAAAATAGCGTAGTAGAACACAGATTTAATATTTGCTGTTTTGAAGTTATCATTTATTGATGAAAACTTTTTTAGTTCTTGTTTTTCTTTAGCGAAAATTTGAACTACATTCATTCCGGTTACTCTTTCCTGCATGTATGAATTTAAACTTGCAAGATGCTGGCGTACTTTACGGTATTGTTCTCTTACTTTTCGACGGAATAAAAATGTTGCCCAAAACAGAAAAGGCAATACAGCAAGAGTGATCAGTGTTAATTCAACAGACATCGAGAACATAAAAATTAAAATCCAGATTAGCATAAATACATCGCTGAAAACAGTAATAACACCCGAAGAAAACATTTCGTTTAACGCATCAACATCATTTGTAACACGTGTAACTGTTCTGCCAATTGGTGTACGGTCAAAATATTTAAGTGCAAGTTTCTGAACGTGTGAAAAAAGCTGCATTCGAATATCATAAATAATTTTTTGCCCGACTAACTCTGTAAAATAAGTTAAGAAATATTGTACGAACGCCTGAATAATTAGTGTGCCAAATAAAATTCCAACGATCATAAATAGACCATTGTAATCTTTATTCATTATGTAATCATCAATTGCAATTTTGGTTAGAATAGGACGAATTGGACCAAGAGCTGCGACACTTATATTAAAAATTATTGCCGCAATTACATATCTTTTGTATGGTTTAATATAAACAAGCAGACGCCTCATCAATCTCGAATCGTACGCTTTACCCAATATTTCGTCTTCGCGCTGTTCTGCCATTATTAATCCATAACCGATAGTTCTTCTTCTAATAATTGTTTTGTATTTAGATCAGCATATAATCCATTAAGTTCAACCAACTGCTGATGTGTTCCTTCTTCGGCAATTTTTCCGTTATGAAGTACAAATATTTTATCTGAATCTTTTACTGTAGAAATTCTATGACTGATAATAATGCTGGTTCTGTCTTTCATAAACACTTTTAAACGTTTTAGAATTTCTTCTTCAGTGTGGGTATCAACTGCGGAGAATGAATCATCCAGAATTAAAATTTTCGGATCAATTGCAAGCGCACGTGCAAGAGTAGACCTTTGTTTTTGTCCGCCGGATAATGTAATTCCTCTTTCGCCAAGAATTGTTTCGTACCCTTTTGGAAAGCCTTCAACATCTTTTGAAAGCTGCGAAATATCAGAAACATTTTTTATAAGATTTTCATTTTCCTCGTCCAAACCATAGATTAAATTATTTGCAAGCGTATCGGAGAAAAGAAAATTCTCCTGAGGTACAATGCCGATATTTTTACGCAATGTTTCAATCGGTATGTCTTTAATATTTATTCCGTCAAGTAAAACCTCGCCTTCTGTTACATCATATAGACGCGGGATCAAATTTACAAGTGATGTTTTTCCGGTTCCTGTTTGCCCAATGAACGCAACAGTTTGACCATTTTCAATTCTTAGATTTATTCTGTCTAAAATAAGCGGCAGATTATCTTTATACCGAAAAGAAACATTATTGAATTCAATTGTGCCTTTTATATGTAGTTTTTTTGTTTCCGATTTTTCGGAATAAGTAATTTCGTAAGGTTCATTAAAAATTTTCATTAAACGTTTCATGCTGGCTTCTGCTTGTTGAACCATTGTTGCTACCCATCCAAAAGCGATCATAGGCCAAATAAGCATACTTAAGTAGGCATAAAATGCAACAAACTCACCAATTGTAAATTTTCCATTAATCATTGAACTTCCGCCCGCCCATAGAACAATAATGAATGACATTCCTGCGATCATCAAAAATACTGGAATAAAAAGTGCCTGGATTTTTACCAAATCCATTTTTCTATTTAAGTATTCGCGGCTTTCTTTTTTATAGTTCTCAATTTCATATTCCTCTCTTACATAAGATTTAATAACTCTTATGCCGGAAAAATTTTCTTGTGCGCGTGCTGTTAAGTCAGAAAATTTTTCTTGTATCCTAACATATTTTGCATGAACACGATTCATTAATAAATAAATAACTAATGAAAGGAATGGTGAGGGAATTAAAGCATATAATGTTAATAAGGGATTCATCGAAAGCATAATGAAGAACACTAAAATAAATTTAACGCCGTTATCAATTGTGTACATTACAGATGGACCGGCAAATGTTCGAATCGAATTAATATCGTTTGTAGCATGCGACATTATGTTACCGGTAGAATTATTCTGGAAAAATCTTAGTGGAAGTTTTTGTAAGTGCTGCCAGAAATCAAATCGGAAATCGTTCGCAATTTTCCACGATGTTACAATAATTGTCTGTCTGATTAAAAATCTGAAAAGTCCGGATATCAATGATACAGCAGTAATTAAAATTACAAACTTTAGGATAACACTTGATTCCGCTTTATCAAAAATAGAGTTAATGCCATTCTTTATTAACTGCGGAATATAAACTTGGCCGAAGTTTGAAATTAGAATACAAATTATTCCCCACACAAAAGCAGATTTGTAGCGGACAAAATATTTTTTTAGATGGAATAAATTTTTGAACAAAGTTAATGTAATTCCTTTCTTGAATTTACAACATCAATATCAAGAAATAAATTCAATATCAGCCAATAATTTCAAATCCGGTATATTTATGTAAAACTTTGGGCACTACAACTTTTCCTTCGGGAGTTTGATAATTTTCCAGCAAAGAAACCATTAACCTGGATGTTGCAAGTCCGCTGCCGTTTAATGTATGAATGAATTCCGGTTTTTTAGTTTCTTCTTTTCTATACCTAATGTTAGCTCGTCTTGCTTGAAATGCTTCAAAGTTACTGCATGAAGAAGCTTCGAGCCATTTATTTTCTGCCGGTGACCATGTTTCAATATCATAACATTTAGCTGCGGAAAAACTGAGGTCGCCAGTACACAACATTAATATTCTGTACGGAATTTTTAATGCTTGCAAAATATCTTCTGCATCTTTCACCATTAATTCAAGTTCATCGTAAGAATTTTCCGGTTTAGAAAATTTAACCATTTCAACTTTATTAAATTGGTGAACGCGTAAAAATCCTTTTGATTCTTTTCCATAAGAACCGGCTTCTCTTCTAAAACACGGCGAGTAACCGACATATTTTATTGTTAAATCTTTTTCTTGAAGAATTTCATCCCGGTGAATATTTGTTATTGGAACCTCGGCTGTAGGAATCGGATAAAGCCCGTCCTTCTCAATGAAATACATATCTTCTTCCAACTTAGGAATTTGTCCGGTGCCTTTCATTGATTCCCTGTTAACTAATATCGGAGGAAAGATTTCTGAATAACCATGATGCAGCAAATGTTCATCGAGCATAAAATTAATTAGCGCTCTTTCCAGAGTGGCTCCTTTAGAAGTATAAAGCGGAAATCCTGAACCGGATATTTTTGTTCCTCGTTCAAAATCCAATATTCCAAGTTTCTTTCCCAGCTCAACATGATCTAAAACTTTGAACTCATTCTTAAATGAAAATCCATCGGGCAACCATTGGCGGACTTCAACATTCTGCTCAGCAGATGTTCCAACCGGAACAGTTGAGTGAGGAAGATTCGGGGTCTTGAGCAAAATATTTGTTGAAACCTCATCGTTCAAACGTAATTCTTTGTCAAGAACAGAAATTTGATCACCTACTTTTTTCATCTCATTCATAATTTCTGTTGTATCCTGTCCAGCTTTTTTCATTATAGGAACTCTAGAAGACACTAGATTTCTTTCAGCCTTTAACTCTTCAACTTTGGCAATAAGCTTACGACGTTCCTGATCATTAAATAAAATAATTTCTACAACGCTGGCTTCTACATTTTTATCCTTCAAACCTTTTTTTACTAATTCTGGATTTTCTCGAATGAATTTAACATCTAACATAATTCCTCATCATTTAATTGTTCCAATATTCACTTCCATTTTTATTTATAACACCAAGTTTTCTATTATATAAAACAAATGAATAATCATTCTTAAAAGGTTGAATTGATTCATATTTAAATGGAATGATAATTTCGCCAAGTTTATTAATAACACCATACTTCCTTAAATCTTTGATTCCAGAATTCTCAATTTTTATTTCACCTTCTGCAACTATTGCAAAACCTTCCGAAAAGTCATCGGCTAGATCGTACTTTAAAGCAATAATAATCTCGCCCTTTTTATTTATAAACCCAAATTTTTTATTCAGTTCAACTGAGGCAAGTCCATTCGAAAAACTATTGACAGCATCATACTTAATTTCAATCACAGTCGCTCCTTTTTTATTAATAAATCCCATATTCTTATTAACTCTCACAGCTGCAAAACCTTCAGAAAATTCTTTTGCGTTATCATATTTACAATTTATAATTATTTTTCCACCTTTATCGATATACCCCCATTTACCATTAAACTTTACTGGTGCAAGTCCTTCTGAAAAATTGCCAGCCTCTTCATAAATAAACGCAATAGTTTTTTTGTTTTTCTTATCAATGAAGCCCCATAAACCATTGCTATTTACTTTAACTAAATTTTCATGAAATTCCCCTACATCATCATAACTATTAGGAATGACTTCATTTCCTTTTGAATCAATAAAACCCCATTTTCCTCCTTCCATCCAACCTAAAGAATTATATTTTGAACCAAGATTAACTCCTCTTAAACCTTCACTCAAATTTCCGCATTGATTATACTTAGTATCGATTACTAATTCACCTAAGGTATTAATAAAACCCCAATTGCCACCTATATATACGCCTATAGGCGAAATTTGGCCTCCTATATTAACTAAAGCGAGACTATCTCTTTCAAATCCATAACCATAATCGTAATTAAACAAATAAAACCTAACATCGCCAGTAGTATCAATGAAAGCCCATTTATCGCTTATATCTAGTTTAACTCTGGACATTCCACAACTAAAAAAAAGTGCTGAAGTAAATTGCGGTTTAATTAAAATTTGTTTTTGTTCATTGCAAAATCCCCACAGATTTCCATCACGATATGGGATATAATTTTTTACCTGCGAATATTGAAGTAAAGGAAATAGTAAAAATAAAAAGAAGAATTTTTTCATAACCCTCTCCTCAATTATTTTACAACTATATTATAAATTTTATTAGGAACGAAAATTTCTTTAACAATTTCTTTGTCTTGAATGAATTTAATTATTCGTTCATCGGATTTAACAATACCGGCGCAAACAGATTGGGTTGCATTCATCGTCACTTCAACAGTAGCGCGGAGTTTTCCGTTAACCTGCACAGCAAGATTAACCGTATCTTTTACCAAAGCTGATTTATCGATATCAAACCAAACCGGTATTTCGTAGATAGATATTTCTTTTCCGAGTAACTGCCAGCATTCTTCGCCAAGATGCGGGGCTAACGGAGAAATCATTATAGCAAATCTTTCCAGCACATAAGTTTGAAAATCTTTTCTGCATTCATTCAAATTTTTAAGTTCATTTAATAATTCCATTAAAGCTGCAACAGTTGTATTGAAACGAAAGTGCTCTAATTCAATTTCAACTTTTTCCAAAGTTTGATTTACTTTTCTGTAGATATTTTTCTCCACTTCACTTAATTCACTCAAATCATATTTCATTTTTGAAGAAATTTCTTTTGCTAAATTTTTATTTGCTTCAAACAATGAATAACTTCTTTGTACAAATCTATCAACACCAACAATTCCCTTATCGCTCCAATCACCGCCGAGCTCATACGGTCCCATAAACATTAAATACATTCTGAATACATCAGCGCCGTATTCATGTGTAAACTGATTGGGATCTACAACATTTCCTTTCGACTTAGACATCTTAGCACCAAGATTCGTAATCGTTCCTTGATGAATTAATTTCTGATAAGGTTCATCGCATTTTACCAAACCGATATCGCGTAAAAATTTATGAATGAAGCGTGCGTACAATAAATGCATAACCGCATGCTCTGCCCCGCCCACATACGTATCAACCGGCATCCAATTGTTAGCAAGTTCTGTATCGAACATTCCGTTTTCAAATTTTGGATTAAGATAACGTAAATGATACCAGGATGAATCCACAAATGTATCCATTGTATCGGCATCGCGTTTTGCTTTTGCACCGCAATCAGGGCATATAGTATTTATAAATTCTGCACTGCTTGCAAGCGGTGAACCGCCATCAGGTTTGAAATTTACATTGTAAGGCAGAACAACCGGAAGTTGATTTTCCGGAACCGGAACTTCTCCGCATTTCTCGCAGTGAATAATTGGTATCGGTGTTCCCCAATAACGCTGACGGGAAATTAACCAATCACGAAGCCGGTAGTTAATTGTGCTTGTTCCAATCTTTTTTTCTTCAAGCCATTTAATAATTTTTTCTTTTGCAGCATCAACATAAAGCCCATTCAAAAAATCACTGTTGATTGCCGGACCATCTTCAGTAAATGCTTTGCCTTCAAAATTTTCCGGTGGTTGAACTGTTCTAACAATCGGCAGATTAAATTTTTCTGCAAATTCCCAATCACGTTCATCCTGACCCGGCACAGCCATTATCGCACCGGTTCCGTATGTCATCAAAACATAATCTGCAATCCAGATAGGAATTTTTTTCTCGTTAACCGGATTAATTGCATAAGCTCCTGTAAACACGCCAGTCTTTTCTTTTACAGTTGATGTTCTGTCAATCTCTGTCATCGATTTGATTGAATCTTTGTATGCTTCAACTTTTTCTTTGAATTCGTTTGTTGTGATTTTTTGAACAAGCGGATGTTCCGGCGCTAACACCATATATGTAGCACCAAAAAGTGTATCGGGACGAGTAGTAAAAATTTTTATTATGTTATCAAAACCATCAACATTGAAATTGACCTCAGCGCCAATACTTTTACCAATCCAATTGTATTGCATTGTTTTGGTTTTTTCAGGCCAATCTATTGTATCGAGTTTCTCAAGAAGTTCTTCTGCATAATCTGTAATTCTAAAAAACCATTGCGTAAGATTTTTTTGAATAACCGTCGTACTGCATCTTTCACAAGAACCATCATTCAAAACTTGTTCTCGTGCTAAAACTGTTTGACATGAAGGGCACCAATTAACCGGTGCATTTTTTCTATATGCTTTTCCGTGTTTATAAAGTTGAAGGAACAACCACTGATTCCATTTATAGTATTCCGGAACGCAAGTCATCAATTCGGAATTCCAATCGTACATAGCACCCATCTTTAAAACCATTTCTTTTATATCCGAAATGTTTTTTAGAGTGCTGTCTTGAGGATGGATTCCAGTTTTTATAGCAGCATTTTCTGCTGGAAGACCAAACGCATCATAACCAAGCGGTTCAAAAACATTGAAGCCGCGCAGCTTTTTGTATCGTGCCCAGGAATCAGTTGGACCGTAATTATACCAATGCCCTATATGCATTTTTGCCGCGGACGGATAAGGAAGCATTACAAGGCAGTAAAGTTTTTTACCTGTATTGGATAAATCGGTTTTAAAGATTTTCTTTTCATCCCAAAATTTCTGCCATTTAGATTCTATTTCTTCAAAAGGATATTTCATTCTAACCAGTATTTTTAAAATTGGAATCAAACTTATCAAAAAAGGGCTGGTTTTTCAAGAAAGGGAATGGAACACAGATTAATATGATCTTTTATGATAAAGACTGATCTTAATTAATCATAAGAATCATAATGATCAGAGTCCTATTATCTTTAAATTTCTTAACCCTTTTCCTAATTTGCATTCAAAATAATAATTATCCGAGGCTACAATGAAACGATTATTGTTCATCTTTTTAATTTGTTTAACAACAATTACAAATTTAGCTCAACAAAAACACGCAATGACCGTAGAAGACATGTGGAACATGAAACGCATAACAAGTTTTGATTTATCTCCTGACGGAAGAAATATAATTTTTGCCGCTACAGCTTATGATATGGAAAAGAATAAAGGTAACAGCGATGTTTATATGATTAACAGTGACGGAAGATTTTTACATGCAATTAAAAATTCAGAATCCGGAGAAAGCTCGCCAAAATTTTCTGTTGATGGAAATAAAATTGCTTATGAATACAAAGGCAATATCTGGCTATGCGATCTTGAAGGAAATAACAATTCTCAACTAACCGATCTTTATACCGGAGCTTCAGGATTAGTTTGGTCTAAAGATGGAAGGTTTGCTCTGTTCGTCTCAAGCGTTTATCCAGATTGCACTACTCAAGTTTGCAATGAGAAAAAAGATAAAGCTGCAGAAGAAAGCAAAGTTAAAGCTTCAATATTTACAGAATTGATGTACAGACATTGGAATGAATGGCGCGGAGAAAAACGAAGTCATCTTTTTTTACTTGATACAAAATCAAAAGAATTTACAGATTTAACACCAGGCAGTAAATATGATGTTCCTCCAATAGCATTAGGCGGTGATTTGGATTATGCGATATCACCCGATGGAAAAGAGGTTGCCTTCACAATGAATATAGATAAAGTTTTAGCTACAAGTACCAACAACGATGTATTCATTATAAATGCTAACGAACCGGGTAAGTACAAAAAAATATCTGCGAGCAAAGGAAATGATTATAGTCCGGTATATTCTCCAGATGGAAAATATATAGCATTTCACTCTATGGCTCGTGCAGGATTTGAAGCTGATAAAGTTACATTAGTCCTTTATGATCGTTCAAGCGGACAAATAAAAAACGTAACCGAAAAACTTGATATTTCGATCGGGCAAATTCTTTTTTCTCCTGATGGAAAATATGTTTATTACGATTCAGACAGAGAAGCTTTTCATTCAATTTACAAATACAATCTTACCTCCGGTGAAAATACTATTCTCGTTAAAGATGGAACAAATAATTCTCTGAAACTTTCGCCCGATGGTAATACAATTTATTTTTTACGTCATCAAACAACTTTGCCAACAGAAATTTTTTCGGTTGATATAAATGGAAATAATCTAAAACAAATAACAAATATTAACGGAGATTTACTTGCACAAATTCAATTTGGCGAGTTTGATACTTTCTGGAGTGTTGGTGCAAATAAAACTAAGGTGCAATCAATAATTATCAAACCGCCGTTCTTTAATCCTGAGAAAAAATATCCTTTGATGTTTTTAATTCACGGCGGACCGCAGGGCAACTGGGCTGATGATTTTCATTACAGGTGGAACCAGCAGATGTTTGCTGCTAAAGGTTATGTTGTTGTTGCGCCAAATCCAAGAGGTAGTACAGGCTATGGGCAAAAATTTACCGATGAAATTTCAGGCGATTGGGGCGGAAAAGTTTACACGGATCTGATGAATGCATATGATTATGCTATCAAAAATTTCAAATTTATTGATTCCAAAAATACATTTGCTTCCGGCGCATCATACGGCGGATATATGATCAACTGGATCGAAGGACACAATACAAAATTTAATGCACTCTTCTGTCATGATGGCGTTTTCAATCTCGAAAGTATGTGGGGTTCGACTGAAGAACTCTGGTTTCCGGAATGGGAGATGAAAGGAACACCTTATTCAAACAGAGCATTACATCAAAAATGGTCTCCGCATCAATTTGCAAAGAATTTTAAAACTCCAATGCTTGTAGTTCATGGTGCACTTGATTTCAGAGTGCCCGAGAGTCAGGCTTTTGAATTATTCACAACATTGCAGAGAATGGGAATTCCGAGTAAGTTTCTCTATTTCCCGGATGAATTCCATTTTGTAACCAAACCACAAAATGCACGTTTGTGGTGGAGTACAGTTTTTGATTGGTTCGAACAATTCAAAAAATAGTATTTAGTAATTAGTATTGAGATGATTAATTGAAAATGTTTCAGGTGATTAAATGAAAAAGAGTTCCATCATAATTTTTTATTCTATGTTAATTATTTTAGCTGAAAATAGCTTTGGACAGTGGACAAAAGAAAAAGCAAATGAATGGTATAAACATCAGCCATGGTTAGCTGGTTGTAATTTTATACCAGGTACTGCTATTAATCAACTTGAAATGTGGCAGAAAGAAACTTTTGATTTACCAACGATTGACCGCGAACTGGGATGGGCACAAGACATTGGTTTTAATCTAATAAGAGTTTTTCTTCATAATCTTCTCTGGGAAGAAGACAAACAAGGATTCAAGGAAAGAATAAATAAATTTTTGGAAGTATGCGACAAACACAAAATCAAAGTAATGTTTGTTTTGTTTGATGATTGTTGGGATAAAAATCCTCAGCTTGGCAAGCAGCGAGAACCGCGCAAAGGGGTTCATAACTCGGGTTGGGTTCAAGCTCCCGGTGAAACAATTCTTAATGATTCAATTCAATGGAATAGACTTGCCGATTATGAAAAAGACATTTTAATAAGTTTTAGCAATGATTATAGAATTTTGATTTGGGATTTATACAATGAACCGGGGAATTCCGGTTATGGAAAAAAAACTTTACCGCTTCTAAAAAAGGTTTTTTCATGGGCTCGTGAAGCAAATCCTTCTCAACCTATTTCCGCAGGTGTTTGGGCTGATGATTTAAAAGACTTAAATGAGTTCCAACTGCAGAATTCAGACATCATTACTTATCACAATTACGGTAATGCCGAAGGAATGGAAAAACAAATCATAGAACTTCAAAAATTAGGAAGACCTGTTTTATGCACTGAATATATGGCTCGTACTAATAATAGCAGATTTGAAACTCATATGCCGATTCTAAAAAAATATAAAGTCGCTGCAATTAATTGGGGATTTGTAAGCGGCAAGACAAATACAATTTTTCCGTGGGGTTCTAAAGAAGGGACTGAAGAACCGGAATTATGGTTTCATGATATTTTTAGAAAAGATGGAACACCTTTCGATAAAAAAGAAATTGAACTAATAATAAAGCTAACAAATAAAAAGTAGAGACGTGATAAATCACGTCTCTACAGTAAATCTTACTCTATTTTAAAAATTTCTCTATAACCGCCTTCAACATTATCCATATAACCTTTCATGATTTCTGCAACTTGCGGTTTAGATGAAAATCCTTTCGAGTGTTTTTCGAAATGTTCAAGACTTTCAACTTCTGCTTGTAAAACAACGGTCCAGTAACTAGCAACTACATCCGTCATAATATTTAAATTTTTGAAACCTTCAGCTTCCATAAAAGGTGCTGCTTGTTTGAAAACGCTAACAAGATATTTTGCCCTCCCCGGTTTAGCTTTGAACACATCTCGGATTAGATACATGTAGTTTCCTTTCTTTTGAATTAACTTCCTCAACTAATGAACAAAATAAAATGTAAAATAGTTTGCCAATAATCCTTTTACCTAAATAACATTTGACTTTTATATCTTTGTAAAAATATTTTGAGGTTGTAATGAATTTTTCCGTTTTAAATTCCAAATTAGTTTTTCATGGAAAAGTGTTTGATGTTAAGATAGATGAAATAACTTATAATGAATCCGGTAACAATTCCTTTAGACAAGTCGCGGTTCATCCTGGCGGAGCTGTTATTGTTCCGGTTAAAAATGATGGTAAAATTGTTATGATTTCTCAATACCGCTACCCTCACAATGAAATACTATTGGAGTTGCCGGCTGGTAAACTTGAAAAAGGAGAAGATCCATTAATTTGTGCAACAAGAGAATTAAATGAAGAAACCGGCTACTCATCAAATAAAATAATTAAGCTGGGAAAAATATATACTACCCCGGGATTCTGTGATGAAACGCTGCATATTTTTCTTGCAGAAGAATTAATTGAAGGAAATCATGCTCGTGAAGAAGGTGAAGAAGGAATGGAAGTAGTGGAACTTACTCTCGATGAAATTGATTTCAAAATAAAGATTGGTGAAATTGTTGACGCTAAAACGATTTGTGGAATAACATTGCTCAAGCTACGGGCTTGATACTGGATGCAGGATGCTTGAAACGACATGTTTAGAATGGATTTAAGATTATCTTGGGCTGAGATGATCTTGTTGAACAGATTTGATAAAGGAGTTTATTTTCTTGCCTAACAATTCAATCTTACTTTGTATTTCATTATAAATTTTTTCATTACTCAAGGACTTTGTTGTAAATAGAGTTTCAAGGTGATCCATTGTTTCATCATTCGGGGCTAAGGCAATAACTAGATGATGAATAAATTCTTGTTTATAATATCTTCTTCCATATCCTTCAACTATATTTGATTTTACAGACTTGCTCGACCTTCTAATTTGACTTCCGACTTCATACATTTCAAATTTTGGCAAATTTGCCAAAGTCATTTCATGAATATCATTAACCACTTCGCCTGCAAGCTTCCATATTTCTAAATTTTTATAACTCATTTCTATTTACCAAGTATCCAGAATCAAGTATCCAGCATCAGTCATTAACCAGTTCGTCCAATTCAACTTTGTGCAGATGTGTAATTTTTTTGCCAAGAAATCTTTGTGCAATTTCTTTAAAAGTTACCGGAACATCGCTAACATAAAATTCAGACTGCCCCATTTGATTGGAAATATTTCTTAACCCGCGTGCATTTAAATATTCTTCAACTAATTTAGCCGCCGGTGTGCCGGAGTCAATCAGTTTTACACTTTTACCAACAGCTTTTTGAATGACATTATGAAGAATGGGATAATGAGTACACCCGAGAATTAAACTATCAACTTTTTTATTTTTTAATTCATTTAAATATTCCTTAGCAATAAGTTCGGTTACCTTATGTTCCAGCCAGCCTTCTTCAGCGATGGGAACAAACAGCGGACAAGCTTGTTCGAACACTTTTACTTTTGGATTTAATTTTTTCAATTCATGTGCGTATGCTTTATTATTTATTGTCGCACGCGTTCCTATAACGCCAACCTTTCCATGTTTTGATTCTCTTAGCGCCGTCTTCGCGCCGGGTTCAATCATGCCAATAACGGGAATTGTTAAAAACTTTCTGAGATCTTTCAACGCAGCAGATGAAGCTGTATTACAAGCTACAACCAATAGTTTTATATTTTTTCTTAAAAGAAAATTTGCAGCTTGAATTGAATACTCTACAACTGTTTCATTAGATTTAGAACCGTATGGCACACGTGCAGTATCACCGAAGTAAACAATATTTTCATTCGGTAAAAGTTTCGAAACAGCTTTTACTACTGTTAGTCCGCCAATGCCGGAATCAAAGATTCCAATCGGATTTGTTCTATTCATAAAATTCATTAGCCACCTATAACATTTCTTCTATTGTTTGTGTTAGTTCATGTGTAATTAATTGGTAAACATCGGTTGAGATTTTTTTTCTGTTGCGGTCTAATATGTAAAACGAGTCAACAACGTCATCTCCTTTAGTAGAAATTTTTGCAAAGTAAATTGAAAGTCCCAGTTCGTTCATCTTTTTTGTGATTTGATAAAGAAGTCCTAGACGGTCGGGAGAAAATACATCGATGATTGTATATTTATCATGCTTTTCAAATGCAATTTTCAATTTTCCTTTTCTCTTAAATAGTTTGTTTTCAATCCGCCACCATTTGGATTTTATTTGATTGAATTCTTTGGTAATCTGTAATTCATTTTCAACAGCAAGATTAAGATCACGTGATATTTTTGAAAATCTTTCGGAGTTAATTGTGCTTCCGGTTCTAAAATCACTTACATTAAAACTATCTATTACAATTCCATCTTTGCGTGTAAAAATTTTAGCGTCATGAATATTTAAATCATTAATTGATAAAGCGCCGCACAGCCGTGAAAGCAATGCTTCGGAATCGCGGGTAATTATTGTTACTACTGTAAATACATCTTCTTCCTTAAAAAAGACCGATACGTTGGAACCTTTTTCAATTTCTTCAATATGTTGATTAATTTCATCCGAGGAAAAATTTTGGATATAACTCAAATCATTGATGGATTCAATATGATCTTTAACAGTGTTCTCTAAATAAATTTCCGAACCGCTTAGAATTTCGTTCAAACTGTATGAAAGCAATTCTTGTCCGCTAATTCTTTCATCAAGCATTGTCTTTGTCTTTCGGTATAATTCATTCAACAAATCGCTTTTCCATTGAGTCCAAACTACTTGCGATACCGCAGAAAGATCGGCGTATGTTAAAAGATATAACAAATCAATAAACTCTGAATCGGAAAACAAAACTGCAAAGTTATTTAATGTGGATGGATCATTTAAGTTTCTTCTAAAAGCAACTTGTTCCATAGTTAAATGATGACGAACAAGAAATTGCACTGTTTGAATTTCATTAAACCCATAACCGAGCCGTTCCA
>Ga0233420_10000202_pt1 | contig 26921 bp, 23 predicted proteins | sample Watercolumn_Mata_4_FD_183009 | JGI IMG/M metagenome (GOLD analysis project Ga0233420, IMG submission 183009) | Freshwater microbial communities from Lake Matano, South Sulawesi, Indonesia - Watercolumn_Matano_2014_102_MG | ecosystem: Environmental > Aquatic > Freshwater > Lake | place...
AGAGAAAAGATCCTTAAATCTCTGCAGCTCTATGTAAGATTGCGTCAGGAAATCCCGGATTCAGCAAAAGTACTTGAAGAAAATTCTTTTACATCCTGATTTTTCAGTATAACCAGACAACTCCGGAAAAGCTGAAATGTGTAGCAATCTGATCAGGAAGAATGAAGTAGTGATAGATTGCGTGAGCCATCAGAAGTGCGAAGAGCAATGAAAACAGTGCCAGAGCAATGCGGTATTTGCTTTGTTTCGACATCTTCAGGGCTTCGTTATGCAGCGTGATCGGGCAAAACTATCATAAGAACGAAGTATCGTATCAAGTCCAGAATGACGGATAAACCCGAGGGTCAGCTGAGAAGCATGGCCGATGGTGAAGCGTGGTTTCGCTTTCCAGAAGATAAGATGAAATGCAGCTTGGAACAGGGCACAATAATCATGCGTCATCGATTCTCTGACGTGACAGCAGAAAAAAATGTTCTCAAAGCTCAAGGCCTATCTACGGGAAGAATGAACCCTGGCATGGCTGGAAAACGATGGGCAAGTTTCCTGAAATAACCGGGACTTTCAAGGCATTCAGGATTGTCCGGTTCGGTGCAGGGTATTTCAGCAATCTTCCACCGCCCGTTCTCTTTGTGCAACAGGGCATAAAAATCCTCATACATGCTGCTGCCATCCTTCGAACGTGGTATGGTATGCACCCATGCCCACCCGTTGCTGACCTTCATGGTCTTAACCATAAAGATCACGTCGAGCTGATGCAGCGCTTTGACCTTCATGCGCATGGCATCGAGTATGGCCCGGCGCTCAGCACTTCCCGGAGCTGGGGTACAGACCTCCTGTTCTTTTCCGAAGATTTCACGGCTTTGTGCCGGAGCTGCAAAAGCCATACCCGTAACAAGGAAAACAAGGGCCATGGTAGGGAAAACCTGCCTGTTTTTCATCGTGACGGGTATTTCGTTCTCCTCTCTTTGCTGAACAGACCTCCTCATGCCGGCAGACAGGGGACGCCGTCGAAACCTGACAACGGTACGGGAAGCATCGAGTAGGGATGCTCGTAATCGACTGATGCAAAACTGCCTACACCGATCGACCGCCGGTGTGCATAATCAGGAAAAGGCATGCCGATCGCTGTCGGATCGAGATAGAACCAACGTTCTGCGACATACACCGCCACAAAAACATGGGTCGCCGTCGGCGGGGCACCGTTTTCAGCATGATGAGCACTGGCGACAGCGAAGCGGTACCTCGGATAAACGATCCTTCCGAGCAGGGTCGCCAGCAGATGAGCTTTTGAGAAACAGGCCGCCCAGGCAAGCCTTCCATGAGTTTTGTAATGTTTTGCGAAGTCGACAATCGAAGGCCACTCACCCGCCACCGAAGAGATGGTTGCATATTCGGCATTGTTGCTGACGACATGTGCCCGAAGCCAGTCCCAGAGCATGCCGATGCGTGACCAGACCTCCTCTTCGGTCTCGGCTTTGCTCCACGGGAAACCGATATCTCTCAACAGGGCATCGGTTTCAGCATTGGCCGTCTCATAATCCCTGAAAAATCGCGTGGATCGCATGTCCGCCTCCACGCCCGCCCTTACCCAGAAGTTCCAGAGCTTGTAGTAAAGCACTTCCCCTTCATGCTTTGTGTCCATCCGCTTCCAGATGACACTGCCACGTGCCTTGAACTTGCCGGGATCGATGACATGAGGCTGGATCTGCCAGTCACGGTATACTAACGGTTCAGACACGGGCTCAGCCTTGCCGCTTCTGCTGGACGCAATCTCCTGTTTTTTTGCTTTCTTTTCAGCCATATCGACCTCCGTGTTATGATGGAATATCGGAATATCCAACCAGTATGAGCTACAAAAAGCCTGCTTTAAAACTGTAATATACTGCAAAGAAAATGGCATGTTTAAAATCGACGAGGAGATATGTTTTTCGGGAATATGATCATCATATCTTTTTCAACTGCGTTGCGATATGAATAACCCCCTCGGCACTGACACCATCCTCCTTTCTCGTGGCCACTCAACAGACCCGTGATACCCATGAGAACATGAACATTTCTGCTGATTTCCTCCTACCTCCCGCTTCCTTCTCCTCGCTCCCGGATTACATTGCCCGAAAAGAAGTCATTGCACAGGCGATCCCATAAACTTGAGATGCCGTTTCCTCATGGCGGGCGTTTTTTGTATTTTCAGGGTTTTCAGCTACACCTAACGGCTTGCCCTTCATGAAAAAATCACCGCTGGTCATCCTGTTTCTGACAGTTCTGCTTGACCTGATCGGCTTCGGTATCGTACTTCCTCTGCTTCCGACCTACGCAAAGCAGCTCGGTGCCTCGCCCTTCATGATCGGAATGATCGCGGCGATCTACTCGACGATGCAGTTCATCTTCTCGCCGATCTGGGGCAAGCTTAGCGACAAGATAGGACGACGTCCTGTGATGCTGTCGAGCATCTTTCTTGCAGCTGCTTCGTATGCATTCTTTTCTCAGGCGGTCACCATTCCCCTGCTGATCCTTTCCCGGTCGCTTTCGGGCATCGGCTCTGCCAATATAGCGGCTGCACAGGCGGCCATCACAGATGTTACCGATTCGAAGAGCCGTTCCGGAGCGATGGGTATGCTCGGAGCGGCCTTCGGTATCGGCTTCATCATCGGCCCGCTGATCGGCGGTGTACTGATGACCAACTTCGGCATTTCAATGGTGGGTATTTTCGCATCGGCGCTCAATTCAATCAATTTCGTTCTGGCCCTTTTCCTGCTGAACGAAACGAATCCTCATGCCGAGGGCATCCGCTCGCTCTTCATCATGAGTCCGGACTCGAAGCACCATGCTGACACCTCGCTCATCGCCTCTCTCAGCCGGAAGAGTTCCGATTACGCTGAAAAACTTCGCACGGCCTTCAGTTCGAGGCCTGTAGCCCTTCTGATGATCATCAACTTCATCTACTCGCTGGCAATCGTGAACATGCAGGTCGCCGCAATCCTGCTCTGGAGTGACATCTACCATACAACCGAGCAGCAGGTAGGGTATCTGTTCGCCTATGTTGGCTTCATCTCGGTCATCGTGCAGGGCATGATGCTGCCGAAAATGACCCGCAAGTATGGAGAGCACAAACTGATGGTTTTCGGTCACATCGCCTCGTTTATCGGCGTATTCTTCGTGCCGTTCATTCCGGTGAATACTCTCTTCACGATTGGTCTCGTCATCCTGCTTTTCTTTGCGATCGGCACCAGTCTGGTCAATCCGCTCAACATTTCGATGATCTCGCTTTACAGCTACAAGCAGAAACAGGGGCAGATCATGGGTCTGGCCCAGTCGGTCAATGCGCTTGCCCGTATCCTCGGCCCTTTCAGCGGCAGTATCCTCTACGGTATCGATCACCGTTTCCCTTATTATATGGCCGGAGCACTGACCGTGATAGGAACGCTCTTTTCCATGGCTCTGTTCAAATATGAGATCGAAACCCTCGAACCATCTGCAGAAACAGCTGAATAGAAACCATTCGACGCAAACAGAAAAGGAGAGATCATGCGCATAGGCGTTGCAGGTGTCGGAAAGCTCGGCGAATTTCATACCAACCTTCTGAAACAGATTGCCGGGGAAAGTCCGGATGTAGCGTTTGCAGGTGTTTTCGACCTGAACCCGGAGCGATTGCAGGAGATCGGCAAAAAGTACGGCGTGCGGGGGTTTTCCTCGCTTGAGGAGATGGCGGCCTCATGCGACGCCGTGGTGATCGCCACAACCACAAGCTCCCACCATGCTATCGCGCGCCAGTTTCTCGAAGCGGGAGTGAACCTGTTCATTGAAAAACCCATTACTACAACCCTCGAAGAGGCCGACGAACTGATCAGGATCGAGCAGGAGAAGAAGCTGACCATCCAGGTGGGGCATATCGAGCGATTCAACCCGGCCCTGCTGGCCGTAGAGCCCTATATCGGCGAACCGATGTACATCCAGACAGAGCGACTGAGCGGCTTTTCACGCCGCGTCACCGACGTTTCGGTCGTGCTCGACCTGATGATTCACGACATCGATCTTGTGCTGTCGCTTATCAGGTCCGATATACGAAGCATCGCGGCCTCGGGAGTAAAAGTCTTTTCCAACGAGCTCGACATGGCTACGGCGCGAATCGAGTTCGAGAACGGGGCCATTGCCAATGTGACGGCAAGCCGGTTGAGCCGGAGCAAACTACGCAAGCTGCGTTTCTTCAGCCGAAACCCGAAAAGTTATGCGTCGCTCGATTTCACGACCGGCAAATCCGAGGTATTCCGGCTGGTCAGACCCGATCAGCTCTCCTCGAAAAATCCAATAAAGAATTTTGCAACGAAGAAAATTCTTGAACAGTTCGGTGAAATCCAGGAGTCACTCAAAGATTTTGCCCTCGATTACGTAAGCCCCGATGTACCTAAAGTCAATGCTCTCAAGGTGGAGCTCGAACAGTTCATTGACGCTATCCGTACCGGGCGGCCTGCAGTAGTCACCTCTGCCGAAGGGCGTCGTGCCCTGATGGTTGCCGGCAGAATCACTGCTGAAATCAGGAAGAACACGGCAGACCTTGACTGAACACTTCCCGACGAATACCGATACCGAAACGATCGAATGCTGATACACGAGCCCGAACTCATTCCTGAAGTCATGTACAGAATCGGAGACCTTGCCGACGAGGAAAGGCTCCCCTGCTATATCGTAGGAGGTTACGTCCGTGACCTGGTCATGCAACGCCCCTGCACCGATATCGACATCATGGTGATCGGCGAGCCGGTTCCGTTCGCCCGGAAGATCATCGAACGGCTCAATGGAAGAAATTTCGTTCTGTTCGAGCGCTTCCGGACGGCGCAACTTGAACTTGAAGATGGTTTCAGGAGCCATTTCAAACTTGAAATCGTAGGCGCTCGCAAGGAGAGCTACAATCCGGAGTCCCGCAAGCCGATTACAAGTATCGGTACGCTTGAAGACGATCTTTCAAGAAGGGATTTCACCATCAACGCCCTCGCCTTGCGCATGAACACGGAGCACCGTGGAGAACTGGTCGATCTTTTTGACGGTATGCGCCACATCCGCGATGGCGTACTCAAAACCCCGCTCGATCCGGAAAAAACCTTTTCCGACGATCCTCTCAGGATGATGCGCGCAGCCCGGTTCGCCTGCCAGCTCAACTTCAGTCTCGATCCGGATACGCTCGCAGCAATGACGGCAATGAGCAGCCGGATACAGATAGTCTCAAGGGAGAGAATCAGTCACGAGTTCCTGAAGATCATGCAGGCAGCCAAACCCTCCATCGGGCTGAAAATCCTCCATTCAACCGGCATTCTGAAGGAGATCATCCCCGAGCTGACGGCAATGGCCGGCATCGAGCAGGTGGACGGTCTCGGCCACAAGGATACTCTCTTCCATACCTTCCAGGTGGTGGACAACCTCGCCGGACACTCCGACAAGCTCTGGCTCCGTATGAGCGCACTGTTCCATGACATCGCAAAACCCTTAACCAAGCGTTTCAGCCCCGGAACAGGGTGGACCTTTCACGGCCACGAGGCGGTCGGAGTCAAGATTGTCGCCAGGATATTCAGAGCTATGAAATGGCCAATGGAGCCGATGGAGTATGTGCAGAAGATGGTCAGGCTGCATCACCGTCCGATTCCTCTCTCCAAAGAGGAGATCACCGATTCGGCTGTTCGGCGCCTGATGTTCGAGGCGGGAGCCGATCTTGACGACCTGATGAAGCTCTGCCGGGCTGACGTGACCAGCAAGAATCCCCGGAAAGTGCAGCGGATAATGAAAAACTTCTGCAACGTCGAGGAGAAAATTGCCGAGGTGGGCGAAAAGGATCTGCTTGCCAGATGGCGCCCCCCGGTCAGCGGAACCGATATCATGGAGATACTCCGGCTGCCGCAAGGCCGTACCGTGGGCATCATCAAATCCAGGATGGAAAATGCCATTATCGACGGCCTGATTCCCTACGACCGCCAGGCAGCCCTCGATTTTGTGAACACGGTGTACCGGGAAATGCAGGAGAAAGGCGAGGCATGAAAGCTTTTTCAATCTTCCGTTATGGGTCATAGAGGTCGTATAAGTCCTCTACATTTTATATGACTTATGAGACCTGTTATTCCGATAACGCGCCGTGAACTATATTGCGATTACTGACAGCATAACACCTAAAACGAACCACTGTGATAGCACGTTACTCGCCGAAGGACATTTCGGCAATCTGGACTGATGAAGCAAAATTCGAACGCTGGCTGCAACTGGAAATTTCTGCCGTTGAAGCTCGGGTTGAGGCTGGCGTCGTTCCGGCTGATGCCCTTTCCACCATCAGGGAAAGAGCCAGGTTCAACGTCGATGAGATACTCGTCATCGAACGCGAAACAAAGCACGACGTCATCGCCTTTCTGACCAACGTCGCCGGTTATGTCGGCCCTAATTCACGCTATATCCACGAGGGACTTACCTCGTCGGATGTCGTTGATACCTGCCTGGCCATGCAGATGCGCGACGCGGGCAAAATCATTGTTGCCGATATCGAATCGCTTGTCGAGGTACTTGCCAAAAAAGCCGTCGAACACAAATACACCCTCCAGATGGGCCGTACACATGGCATCCACGCTGAGCCGACCACCTTCGGTCTCAAGCTGCTGCTCTGGCACGAGGAGATGAAGCGCAACCTGGAGCGCATGAAGCGGTCTGTCGAGAACATATCCGTCGGCAAGATTTCAGGCGCAGTCGGCACATACCAGCACCTCTCGCCAGATATCGAGGACGCTGTCTGCCGGAAACTCGAACTTACGCCGTCACCCATTTCCACACAGATATTGCAGCGCGACCGCCATGCCGAATATGCCACCACACTGGCTATCGTCGCTTCGTCGATCGAGAAGTTCTCGACCGAACTGCGCCATCTGCAACGCACCGAGGTTCGCGAAACTGAAGAGTTCTTCAGCAAGGGCCAGAAAGGCAGTTCGGCCATGCCGCACAAGCGCAACCCGATCACTTTCGAGCGACTGACCGGTCTGGCAAGGGTGGTGCGCTCCAACTCGATCGCCGCAATGGAGAACGTCGCTCTCTGGCACGAACGCGACATTTCGCACTCTTCGGTCGAACGGGTCATCATGCCGGACTCGACCATCGCTCTTGTTTATATGCTGCGCACTTTCAGGGATTCAGTTGAAACCTTGCTTGTCTATCCTGAAAGAATGGAGCAGAATTTCGATACATCCTACGGTCTGACCCTGTCTCAGACTCTCCTGCTTGCCCTGACCGGCAAGGGGCTCACCCGCGAGGAAGCCTATCGGCTTGTGCAGCGCAACGCCATGAAAAGCTGGGAGGAGAAGGTTCAGCTTCGTGACCTGGTGCTGGCCGACGGAGAAATCCTGGAACATATCTCCGCCGAAGAAATCACCATGCTTTTCAGCCCCGAAACCATTCAGGAGAAGCTTAAAAACAGTGTGGATATTATTTTCGCACGCAACGGGTTCTGACAACGTCGCGGTACCGGCAATCCCCGGTCGGCACCATCAGAACACAAAACAGCAACGGGCTTCCTTTCCGGGCAGCCCGTTGCTGTTTGTGATTAAACCATCTGACGCCAGCTTTTTATGTCATGAACCATCAGATTGCGGGGCCGCCCCGTTCGTTGGTTCTGATCCTGATGCACTGTTCGAGAGCAGTGATAAAGATCTTCCCGTCACCGATTTCACCAACACCATGTTTTGCTGCATTGATGATGGTATCAACCGTTATATCGACAAACTGGTCATTGACGGCGATATCAAGTCGCACCTTGGGAATCAGGTTAGGAGCGATTTTCTGGCCGCGGTAGAACTCGATATCCTCCTGGCGACCATGCCCTGTAACCCTGCTCACCGTGATCCTCGTAATGTCGGCCTGTATCAGCGCCTCACGCACATGATCGAGTCGATCTGGCGGAATAATTGCAGTAATCAATTTCATGCTACCTGTTAGTTAGGGTTGATAAGACCATATCCCTGCTCGCCATGCATACTGTGGTCGAGGCCGGACATTTCATCATTCTCCTTGATACGCAGACCGATGGTTTTCTCGACAATGAAAAGCAGAACCAGCAAAACAACAGCTGCATAACCGATAGTGACGCCGACTGCTGTTGCCTGAACACCAAACTGCTGCCATACGGTCCAGCTTCCGCCAACTTTAGCGGCTGCATCGGCCATCCAGGAGGGACGAATGAAGAAGGTCAGAAAAAGAGCACCAACTATACCACCGATACCGTGTACACCGAATGCGTCGAGACTGTCATCATAGCCAAGCTTGCTCTTCAGCAGAATGGCAACATAGCAGATCACCGCCGCGATAGCACCCAGAGCAAATGCACCTGCAGGAGGAACGACGCCGGCAGCAGGGGTTATAGCCACCAGACCGGCCAGGATACCCGAAGCAACGCCAAGGCTGGTTGCTTTGCCGTGGTGCAGCAATTCAACAACCATCCAGGTGAAGGCACCGGCTGCCGCCGCCATCTGGGTCACGGTCAGTGCGCGAGCCGTCGCCAGGTTGCTTGCAATGGCACTGCCGGCATTGAAACCGAACCAGCCCACCCACAGAAGGCCAGCGCCCATAAGAGTCATCACCAGGTTACTCGGTGACATGGCATTCCGTGGATACCCTTTGCGTGCGCCGAGGAACAGCGCCGCAACAAGACCGGTAATACCGGAAGAGATGTGCACAACAGTGCCGCCGGCGAAGTCGATCGCCCCCATAGCGCCAAGATTGAACAGAAAACCGTCGGCAGCCCACACCCAGTGGCAGATCGGGCTGTAAACAAAAATACTCCAGAGTGCAATAAAGGCAAGATAGCCCTTGAAGTTAACCCTCTCGGCAAAAGCACCGGCAATAAGCGCCGGAGTGATGATGGCAAACTTTCCCTGGAACATCGCGAACACATACTCGGGAATCTGTGTGGACATGATCGTGTCATCGATTCCCTGGAGCATGAAATACTTCGGCTCCCATCCGACAAGTCCCCCAAGTATGCCGGGGCCGAAGCTGAGTGCATAACCGAGCATCGGCCAGAGCACACCGATAACCACCATGGCACCGAAACTGTGCATCATCGTGCCGATCACGTTCTTGGTCCACACCAGGCCACCATAGAACATGGCAAGACCGGGTACCATAAGCAGAACAAGTGCCGTGGACGTCAGCATCCACGAAGTCGTACCGGTGTCGGTCACCACCTCTTCGGCAGCCAGACCGGTGTTGTGAACCATCATCACCGCCAGGAGCAGCAGCAAGGATGAAGAGATTTTTTTCAGCATAACCTTTGTGTTTATTGTGAGCATTACTCCTTAATTATTTACGAGCACACTATAATAATAATTAATTTTTTAAGAGAAATCAAAACATAAATCATAAATATCTTACAATTATGCACTTTTAATATAAAATTATAAGAACATCGAGGCTGACCGTAAAAAAAACGCCTCCGTTCAACGGGGCGCCTGGTGCTGAGTTATGAGTGCTGAGTGACTGGTGAAGCGGTGTTTTGCCTGAGCTGAATGTGCAGAATCGGATGTTCAGTTATTTTTCCCTATGCCCTGTTCAACCTGCAAGTCCTGTTAAAGAGCAATGAGTGACCGGGGCAGGGGCGATCCCCAAGCTGTCGGGATCGCCCTTGCAGAATAATAAAGCAGGAATCGACGCAGACTCTCTTCAGAAAAACGAAAGCTGATCGATCTTTGCCTGCGGCTTCTGGGCTTTTCTGAATTTCCGGTACCGGTTGATCAGAGCGTTTGTCGATGCGTCGTGGCTTTCGACAGGAACATCAGATTCAAATTCCGGCAGAATCGTCTTTGCAAGCTGTTTGCCAAGCTCCACGCCCCACTGGTCGAATGAGTTGATGTTCCAGACCACCCCCTGTATAAAGACTTTATGTTCATACAAAGCGATCAGGCTGCCGAGATTGAACGGATTGAGTTCATCGAGCACGATGGTGTTGGTTGGACGGTTACCTGGAAAAACCTTGTGAGGTAACAGCATCTCCAGATCGGTACCAGTGCAGCCCGCCGATTCAAGTTCGCACCGAGCCTCTGCTTCGCTCTTGCCCCTCATGAGCGCTTCCGACTGGGCGAAGCAGTTGGCCACCAGCATATTATGGTGCTCCCCGATCGGATTCTGGTTTTTGAGCGAAACGATAAAATCGACAGGAATGATCCCTGTCCCCTGATGCAGAAGCTGGAAAAAGGCGTGCTGGGCATTGGTGCCCGGTTCACCCCAGATCACAGGACCGGTGGCATAGTCAGTCTCCCGGCCTGAGCGATCCACCCGTTTGCCGTTGCTTTCCATATCAAGCTGCTGGAGAAAAGCCGGAAAACGATGAAGGTACTGGTCATAGGGAATAATCGCCTGGGAGTTGGCACCGAAGAAGTTGTTGTACCAGATGCCAAGCATAGCGAGAATAACCGGCATGTTCGCTTCGAGAGGCGCGTTCTGGAAGTGCTCATCCATAGCGTTTGCGCCGGCAAGCAGTTCACTGAAGCGCTCAAAGCCGATATAGAGGGCAATGGAGAGACCTATGGCCGACCAGAGTGAATAGCGCCCGCCAACCCAGTCCCAGAAACGGAACATGTTGGCTGTATCTATGCCGAACTCTTCGACTTTCTCACGATTGGTGGATACCGCCACGAAATGACGGGCCACATGAGTTGGGTCTTCAGCCTTGTCAAGAAACCAGGCTCTCGCACTCAAAGCATTGGCAAGCGTCTCCTGAGTGGTAAAGGTCTTCGATGCGACAATGAAGAGCGTCCCTTCGGGATCAAGCTCCTTGAGGGTTTCGGCAAGATGAGAGCCATCGACATTCGAAACGAAATGTACCCGAAGCTTTCCGTGAGCGAACGGCTTCAGAGCTTCAGTGACCATAAAGGGGCCGAGATCAGAACCGCCAATGCCGATATTGACCACATCAGTGATCCGTTTGCCGGTATAACCGGTCCACTTGCCCGAAATTACTTTTCCGCAGAAAGTCTTCATCTGTCCAAGCACATCGGCAACTTCGGAAGCCACATCCTCGCCATCGATGGTCAAGGTATATCCCGGTGGTCGGCGCAAGGCCGTATGAAGCACCGAACGCTGTTCGGTGAAATTGATCGTTTCCCCATCGAACATATTGCGCCGCATATCTTCTATGGCGGAACGGCGCAGAAGCTCCATGAGAAGCTCCAGTGTCTGAGCGGTGATCCGGTTCTTGGAATAATCAAGATGAATGGCTCCCAGAGAAAGGGCGAAACGTTCGTGACGTTTCGGATCCGACCGGAAAAGATCGGTCATGGTCTGGTTGCAGTTATCCTGATAGTGTGATTCAAGAGCGCTCCATTCGGCACTGCGGGACAGGTACATGGTCAGGAGATCATTAAGAGGTTAAACTATCGCTTGATATTGATCGACAGGGAATATAACGCAATACCACAACACAACCGCCATCCATCCGTTCGACTCTGAGGTATTCGGTAAAGTGATGCATCAGAAGGAGACCACGTCCGGTTGAAAGATTCAGCCTTTCAACCGAACAGGCAGCTGCGAACACCTCTTCAGGATCAAAGCCATCCCCGCAGTCTCTGATCCTTGCTTCAACAAAGCTTTTTTCACCACTCCCCCCAATCTCGAGGGTGATAGCGACAACAGTATCCGGATTGGTCCGGTTCCCATGCCTGACGGCATTGACAAATGCCTCGTGAACGGTGAGCGCGAGGCCCGAAACAAACAGGTCACTGTATCCTTCAAGGCGAGCGAAGAGTGCAATAGATTCCCGGAGCTGGCAACAGTGATCGAGCGAAGAGGACAAAGAAAGTCTGTAATGGCTCATGGTTTTAAGATTATCGCATGAAGCAGCATTGCAGAAGTTAATGCAAGACGATCAAGCCAGCAAACAGGCTCTGGCATAATGTGCTTTATTTTTTTAGACAGAGGCTGCAAAATTTTTAATTTATTCTTACGAATTTGTATTTTTCTATTAATTATTTATATTATGAATGGTCGGCAATTTAACTTATTCAGTATAAACCGCTCACGCCTTTAATTTTTCAGGATCGGTTTACGTGAGAACTCTGACCTGAAAAAACCGTCGATGCTCATGCGCATCCGGATACGTTCTTTCCGTGGCTCCCGATTGGCGGGAGCCCTCATTAACACACATAAACCATAACACCACTGTTAAACGAAAGGAGTTATTGTAATGAAAAAGACAGCAAAACTGATTGCACTCGCCGCAGTACTGTTCGCAGGTTTCGGCCCAGTCAATGCAAATGCAGAAGGCTTCAAAATCGGCGCAGACGTCGTCAGCAGCTATGTCTGGAGAGGTGTCGAACTTGATAATTCAGTAAACATTCAGCCTGCACTCTCCTATACCTTCTCTAACGGGCTTTCCATCAGTGCATGGGGTTCTTATGGTCTGAACGAGGACAACGGTGCACGCTACAAAGAGGTCGATCTGACTGTCAGCGTACCTGTTGGTCCTTTCACCCTTACCGTGACCGACTACAATGCCGATCCCGCAAACGATAACCCTGATGATGGCGGCGTTTTTGATTTCAGAAAGGATGGCTCAAACACCATCGAAGTCAGCGCCAGCTACAGCCAGGATAATATCGGCCTTATGGCAGGTGTTTTCGTGGGCGGTAACGATTACGACAATGCCGTATACTGCGAAGCAAGCTACAAGTTCTACGATAAGGATGGCTATACAGCCAAAGCGGTACTCGGCGTTGGCAGTGAAGACTACTACGGCGATTTTAACGCTGCAAAAAGTGACAAACTCGCCCTGGTCAATACCGGCATCTCCGTCGCAAAAGACCGCTTCACCGCTTCGGCCATTTACAATCCTGATCTGGAATCGTCCTCTCTGGTCTTCATGGCATCGTTCTGAGTGTGGGAATGTTCTTTACTCAATGTTAGGAGCGTGACAAACAAAAAAGGAGTCCAGTGGACTCCTTTTTTGTCTGAAAAAATTATAAGTCCTATAGGTCGTATATGACCTATAGGACTTATAGGAGAAGAAGCGCGAACCCGTCTTTCAGCACACTCGGCCTGTCGCCTCTTCCCTCAGATCGCCTTTTCGTAAATCACATACTCTTTGTACGGAATGCCACCGATGACTTTGGCAAGTTTGCTCATCGCTTCGTTGGACTTGAGTACCCAGCTCATTTCGCTGGCAAACAGGCCATACTTTCCACCATACTCTGAAATCCTTGCATTCATGATGCTGTCGATCCCCTTGTTGCGGTACTCAGGAAGAACGCCCATCGTGATAGTTCGGAACATCGAGATGTTGCGCTTGTACCACAGGTACTTTGCCAGTCCCCACGGTGTAAATGGATTGCCGTTGACATGCTTGAGCGCCTGGTTGATGTCGGGCAAGGTCAGCGAGAATCCGATGGTCTTGCCGTTTTTGTCTTCGACGAAATAGATGAAGTGCGGGTCGGCCAGCGGCTTGAGGCTTTTGGCCATAAAATCGAACTCCTTGTCGGTCATGGGTACAAATCCCCAGTTTTTTTCCCATGCCTTGTTGTAGATGTCCCTGATCTTCTCCACTTCGCTGTCGAAGTTCTTCATGTCCATGTCGCGGACAGTCAGCCCCTCCTTTTTCAGCATATGCTGGGCGATTTTACTCAGGCGGCTGATGTCGATCATCTTCTGGTCGATGTACCAGGCAAGCAGCTCCTGGCCGATCTTGTGACCACTGTTCAGGCAGAGGTCATTGTAGTAAGGGGGATTGTAGAGCATCAGAAACACCGGGGGGCTGTCGTAGCCTTTAGTCAACATACCGCACTGATCGTTCATCGAAGGGCTTACCGGCCCCCGCATCACGTCGAGGCCCTTGCTCTTGAGCCACATGGCGGCAGCCTCGAAAAGCGCATCGGCCACCTTCTGGTCGTTCACACACTCGAAAAATCCCCAGAAACCTACCTTGTCATGGTGAATCTCGTTGTGCCGCCGGTTCTGTATTGCAGCTATCGTGCCAGCCATGACGCCGTCCTTCCATGCGGTGAACATAGCCAGATCGGCATGTTCGTACAGAGGATAACGTTCGGTATCGAGCGTCTTCATGTAGTCCGAAATCACCGGAGGCACCCAGTTGCGATTCAGTTCCGAATCGCGCCGGTAAACTTTCCACGCAAACCTGATGAACTGCTTCCGCTCATGTTTTGTGTTGACGCGCCTGATTTCGATGCTCATGATTCTGCCTGGAATAATGATGGAAGACGGAACACAAGAGTCCCTCATCTCGCAGAGAGACTCTTTCTGCCGAAAGATCATTCAAAGGCCTGACCCGGCCTGACGCCGAGGGCTTTAAGTATCTTGACAAGAGGACAGAATCCTGTGAATGATGCCTGCAGAAGGTTCAGTCCTACAAAACCGGTGAACCAGAGCCAGTTCTGGTTATGATATATGGAAAGCAGAACGCTGGTGACAATGAATACTCCAGCGACGGCATAAACGGCTTTATCGATGTTCATTGCTGTAGATGTTTATGGTTGATGTAATCCTCGATAAACAGGCTTCACGCCTTCGAGCGAACCTGCTTCATGAACTCTGCCCCATCCCGGAGCATCTTCTCGGTCTGCTCCCACGAGACGCACTGGTCGGTAATGGAGACTCCGTATTTCAGCTTTTCCGGCTTTACCGGGAAATTCTGGTTTCCGGAGCAGATGTTGCTCTCGATCATAACGCCGACAATACTCCTGTTACCCTTCTCCTTCTGTGCAAGAATATCCTCCCAGACCTTGATCTGGTTATCAGACTGCTTGCCGGAATTGGCATGGCTGCAATCGACCAGAAGGTGCGGCGTCAGATCAGCCTTGCGAAGCTGCTTATCGGCATTGGCGATGCTGTCGGCATCGTAGTTCGGCCTGTTCGAGCCCCCGCGCAGCACGAGATGTCCGAAGGGATTGCCCTTTGTTGTGATAACGCTGCTGTGACCGTCCTGGTCAATGCCAAGAAAACTGTGCTGGTGCATGGCCGACCGGATAGCATCGATAGCCACCTGAAGTCGCCCGTCAGTCGCATTCTTGAAGCCGACCGGCATCGAAAGGCCGCTGGCCATCTGACGATGGGTCTGCGATTCAATGGTTCTTGCACCGATAGCCGCCCAACTGATCAGGTCAGCGACATACTGGGGTGATATAGGATCGAGGAATTCGGTTGCCGCAGGCAGGCCCATTTCGTTCAGCTCGATGAGAAGCTTGCGGGCATGAAACAGACCATGCTCGATATCGTACGTATCGTTGAGATGAGGATCGTTGATAAAGCCTTTCCACCCGATAGTTGTCCTGGGCTTCTCAAAATAGACCCGCATGATGATGCAGAACTGCTCTTCAAGATCCTTGCGCAGGGAGAAAAGCCTTGATGCGTAATCGCATGCGGCTTTAATATCATGGATAGAACAGGGGCCGACTATAACCAGCATCCTGTCATCTTTTCCGGTAAGAATATCTTCAACCTCACGCCGGGCCTTGCAGACTGTATCGGCTATATGTTCTGTAACGGACAGCTTTTCTTTCAGCGCCCGTGGTGAACTCAGGGTAATGATTCGTGATACTCGTAAATCCTGTAACTGTTGCATTCGTAGTACTCAGAAAAATCGTCATTTATAATATGTCTGGAAGATAACAAATCAACCATAATAATTGGAGATAAGCACTGTAAATTCCCCATCCCTCCAACCGCCTGAAAACAGGAAAACCTGCCGCACCGGCAGGTTCTCCTGTTCCTCCAAAAGCTGTGAAAGAAAAGGAGTGACTTACTCCTTGGTAAAGTCAATATTCAGCCAGCCGCTCTCGAACGAAGCTCCGGTTGATTCCATGCCTGCAAGGAAGATTGGAAGTGCAACGATCTTCTGGTAGTCGCCGATACGGATGGTGAGGTCATCGCCGAGCTTCATGATCTTCGGCTCCATGCCCATGTTCTCCATGAATGGCAGTTTGACACGTACCTTGTAGTGGCCGTCTGATATCTTGTTGATGTTGATGGGATCTTCCTTGAAGAAGATATCGAGAGGGTTTTCATCTCCGTAAACCTTCTCACCCACCTTGCGCAGCATCTCAAGACCCACAACCTCGTTATTGAACAGAGGTACCTCTGCGATCGGAATCGGTGCGAACGCATCATTGATCTGATCGATATACTTCTGCTGAATACCGCGCCACTGCTGGAAGTAAGGATCCGGGCTCTGGTCAGGCATAACGCGGTTGATGGTGATCCGGTCAACCGTGATGCCATAGAGGTTCAGGTAGGTCAATGCGCGCATCGACTCCTTGATGACCATCTTCTCGGGATTCATGACCAGACGCATGGTGGTTTTCGAACCGTCGGCGAGCAGGTCAATGATGCCCTCGGTTGAGGAGAAGAGGTTGTCAACCTTCTCATAGACCTCCTCGGGAGCAACAAAGTTGTCAAGCTTCTTGACCTTCTTGGAGAGCGGTCGAATCATCGGCTTGACCATGTATTTCTCGACGTTACGAATGAACTTGATGAACCAGCCAAAGGTCTCCGGCAGGGAGAGCAGGCGAAGGGTTTCACCGGTCGGAGCACAGTCAACAACCAGAAGGTCAAAATCTTTCTGCTCCTCGTTGTAACGTTTGATATAGGAGAGTGAGAACAGCTCTTCCATACCCGGAAGAACACCCATCTCTTCGGCATAGACGCCTTCGATGCCGCGTGATGCCATCAGGTGGGCAAAATGCTCCCTGACCACGTCCCAGTTCAGGTTGAGATCACCAAAAACGCTGACCTCCTGTCCCCAGAGATTTTCTGCGACCTTGACTGGAGATGGCCCGAGTTCTATGTCAAGAGAGTCACCAAGGCTGTGGGCCGGATCGGTCGACATGATGAGGGTTTTGAATCCCATATCCGCTGCTCTCAAGGCTGTTGCCGCCGCAATTGATGTTTTGCCGACGCCTCCCTTACCGGTGAAAATGATATTACGCATACGCTGTTATAAGTACCCTTTATAGGTGGTTGAAGAAAGTGGCCGTCTCACAGAAAACTGGACAAACGGTGCGTGCGAAAATTGAATGCTAAAGATAAAAAAAACTTCAATGAGAAGAACAACAACTGGCAAACTAAAGAGAATCCGATCATACTGCTATCTGGCGGAACCCATCGCAGACATATTCAGAATCTCTTCACTTTTTACGACGGTTTTTGGCCGCAGAGCTCTTTTTGGCACTCTTGTTCTGCCTGGTCATTTTACTTTTTCCGGTTTTTTTCTTTCCGGAAACTTTATGAGCTTTGCCTTTTGACTTCCCTTTTTTCTTGCTGAGTTTGCCGTAGGAGGCTTTTGAAGCCCCATCGCCCTTACCTGCCTTGAAGATCACCAGCTTCTGTCCGGATTTCAGCCTGGAGCTTTTCAGGTTGTTCCAGTCTATGATCTGGCTGACCGAAACTCCGTATCTGCGTGCTAAGCGAGCAATTGTTTCACCGTTTCTGACAACATGCGATTTTCGGCCCCGGCCGCTGCCGATCACTTCGTCCCCGCGGTCATTTTCACGAACCATGGCATAGAGTCGCTCCTTTTCAGCAACCAGCTCCGGCTTGTAGGCATATATAACATCTTCTTTCTGCAGAAAAGGCTGGATGTATTGCTGGGGCAGCCTGATCATGTTGGGTGTCGATTCAGGTGACGGCACAAGCTCTGCTTTGTACTGGGGATTGAGGAAACGGACATCCTCAATGGGAACCCCGATCGTCTCGCTCAGCTGTTCAAAGGTCAGTGCCCCCCTGACAGGAACCCGTCCGGTTTCGGAATAGAGGTGTCCAGGCTGTACAGGCTGGATATTGTGTTCGCGATAGTAATTCATGACATAGGTCACTGCAATGAAGGCAGGCACATAACCGCGGGTTTCCCTGGGCAGGTATGGCCATATCTCCCAGTAATCGCGTGCTCCCCCGGATGCCCTTATGGCTCGCTGAACGTTACCGGCACCTGCATTGTAAGCCGCAAGAACGAGAAACCAGTCGCCGAACATATCATAGAGGTCACGCAAATGCTCGCAGGCAGCAACGGTAGCCTTGTAGGGATCATAACGATCCTCAATGAAGGACGAGGAGTGCAGACCATACATCCTGCCCGTACCACTCATGAACTGCCAGAGCCCGCGGGCCCCTGCCCGGGATACCGCAGTGGGGTTCAGCGCGGATTCCACGATAGCAAGATACTTCATCTCCGGAGGGATGTTGTACTCCTTGAGTTTTTCGTCGAACAAGGGGAAATAGATTTTTGTCAGACCGAGGACCTTCGACACCATTTTTCTTTTGTCAACGGCATAGACACGGATAAACCCCCTTACATGCTCATTGTAGACCAGCTTGAACTCGCTGTTCCTTGCAAGACCGGCAATTCGTGAAGCGTAAAGCGAGTCGCTGTACTGTGGAATGAACTCTTTCGGCAGATAGTCACGCCCCCCACCTGCTGCACCGGAAGAAAACCGGTCATCCTGAAAATAGGTTGCGGTAACCAGGCTGTCGAGCATTTCTGATACACGCGAGGAATTCGAGTTTGACGTGCTGTCAGGTTCCGCACCGAACGATACAGATGAAATTGCGGCAACCTGCAGGAGCAAGCAGATAAAAATATGCCTGAACGGTAAAAAGCTTTTCACAAGCCGGGCCGGGTTAACAGGTGAGAGTGCCTCTGGGCATCCTCTGGTTTAAAACATAATAGTATAGTAAGGTAACATAACCAGAGCGCACCATTAATACAAGAAACCACAACAAACAGGTATGAAACCAAAAAACAGCGGCGTTCTGATTTGATCCTGTAGCATCATCCGGACTGTTACTCAGGGGACTCTTGTCACCTGTCACCTGTCACCTGTCACCTGATACCTCACTCTCCACAGGAACAGACCTGCCGGGTCGGCTGGTGTCAGATGCGGTGAACGAGGCCCGCCATCCAGCATACTGATGAACTCCTCCTCTCCGAGACGACCCATGCCTGTCTCGATCATGCCTGACACGAGAAACCGGACCATGCTTCTGAGAAAACGGTTCGCTTCGATCCGGAAAACGTGAAAACGGCCATAACGGTACCAGCGTGCCACCATTACCCTGCACAGGCTCCCCTTCTGGTCGGAGTCCTCTTTTGAAAATGCTGAAAAGTCATGATTTCCGTGAAGCCTTCCGGCAAGACGACTCATGATCATGATGTCCGGCCTGCCGTGACAGCATCCCGCAAAACGTCCATCGATTGCCGATGGATGTTCGAGCAGAAAATAGCGATACTCCCTCGCTGCAGCACTGAAACGGGCATGAAACGATTCCGGGACCTGCTTCATACCGGTGATCCTGACCGTACCGGGCAGAAGACAGTTCGATGAATGCATCAGGCGAGCGGTATCGAGTGCAGACGCGGTGGTGAAACTTGCCGTCTGACCGCGGGCATGTACCCCTTTATCGGTTCTTCCCGCGCCGTTAATGGTGATTCTTTCCTGCACTATTCTGCTGAGAGCCGCCTCGATTGTGCCCTGCACCGTCGGCACCGGCGCGGACTGCCTCTGCCATCCGGAAAATCCGGTTCCATCGTACTCGATCTCCATCCTGATGGTTCTCATCAGCATTGCCGGTAATGAATTGGAAATACTATCGTCCGTTCTGCTTACCATTTTCCTGATAATAATTATCTTTAGCCTTATTTTTCGCCTTCATCGATCCAGTATTAACGGCACACAGTTTGACCACACCGACTCTCGACATCATTCTCGAATCGCTTGAGATGAACAGGCCCCGTCAGAGGGCGCAAGCCTACGCGGTACCGAATCTCTGGTTCAAGGGAACGACCGGCTTTTCAATAGTCGATCCTTTTGACTATTTCAGCAATGCCATCAGCTCGATCAGAGCTTTGCCGCAATCCGAACTTTCCCGGCCTGGCAGGGACAATCTGAACTGGAGCGACGGAGCGACGGTATACAACCTTTTCGTCAGGTACAATGCGGCATTCGACCATGACTGTGACGGCCGTATCGGCATCGATCCGCTTCCGGATGGATTCATGGAAACCGGCACCCTCCTCAAGGCTGTCGCCATGTTGCCCTATATCCGGAGCATGGGCGCTGATACGCTCTATCTTCTGCCGCTGACCACAATCGGCAGAATCAACCGGAAAGGTGCTCTCGGTTCTCCTTATGCCATCAGAAATCCTTATCAGCTCGATGAGTTGCTGGGCGAACCGGCGCTGGAACTTCCTGTGGAAACCCAGCTGAAAGCGCTGGTTGAAGCTGCTCACCACCTCGGAATGAGGGTTGTCTTTGAATTCGTCTTCAGAACGGTAGCCATTGACAGCGACTTGATTCCCGAACATCCAGACTGGTTTTACTGGATACAGAACAGAACGGAGTTGCCGTCTTACGGCCCTCCGGCTTTTGACCATGATACGCTTGCCCGTATTTATGAACAGGTGGACAAGCACGATTTCCGGAGCCTTCCCGAACCGGATCAGACCTACAGGGAGCGATTCGTACCGGCTTCGACAGACATCTCCCAGTGCGAACAGGGGTATTATGGCGAAAACACCGATGGAAACCGGAGCGTTATCGCCAGCGCTTTTTCGGACTGGCCGCCAGATGATCGCCAGCCGCCATGGACCGATGTGACCTATCTGAAAATGCACATCGATCCCCGCTTCAATTACATTGCTTACAATACCATCAGGATGTATGACGAAGCACTCGATCGTGCCGAATCGCGCAACATATCACTCTGGAACGAGATAAAAGGAATCATCCCCTGGTACCGGAAGCAGTTCGGTATCGATGGCGCCATGATCGACATGGGCCATGCTCTTCCCCCGGAACTGAAAACGGCAATCGTATCCGAAGCGAGGAGGGACAAGCCCGAATTCGCCTTCTGGGACGAGAATTTCGATCCCTCTCCAAAACTGAAGGATGAGGGTTTCAACGCGGTGTTCGGTTCGCTGCCCTTCGTCATCCATGACGTGCAGTACATCAAGGGATTGCTCAATTTCCTGAACCGCAACGGTGTGGCGATACCTTTTTTTGCCACAGGCGAAAACCACAATACCCCAAGGGTCTGCCACAATCTGGCGGGTATGGAAGCAGGAAGAAGACGGAACCTGTTCCTGTTCACGCTCGGAGCCATGCTCCCGGCAATGCCATTCATTCATTCTGGCATGGAGATCTGCGAGTGGCATCCCGTCAACCTCGGCCTGAACTTCAACGATGATGACCGCCGCCGTTTTCCGATTGAAAATCTGCCGCTTTTCAGCGCAGCCGCATGCGACTGGAAAAACGCCAACGGACTCGAACCCCTCTGTGGAGACATCCGCAGGATACTCGACCTGAGGAGATGCTATCTCGACCTGATTCTCTGCGGCGACAAGGGAACAATTATCCAGCCATACATCTCCGATCCGGCCATCATGACACTCTTGCGCAAATCTGGCAGCACAGGCCTTGTGTTCGCCGGCAACAGCAATTTTGAAAGCTCAGTTTCGGGAACCATGGAGTTTGAAAGTCCTGAAATGGAGATCAAGGAACTGCTCAGCGGAAGAAAGCTGACGGTTTCCGAACACCGTCTGGTTCTCGATTTCGCTCCCGGTGAATGCTTTGTGTTCGAACTCCCCGAAATTTCCGGAGATCATTCCTGACCCTGAAAAATCATCGATTTTTTCCTGCAAACACGTTAAACCATACCCATCATGTCACTTCTTGTCATTGGTTCCCTCGCTTTCGACGACATCGAAACCCCATTCGGACGATCCGACAATACCATCGGCGGCTCTTCGACCTACATCGCGCTCTCGGCAAGCTATTTCACCGATCCGATCAGGATGGTCGGTGTAGTCGGTTCTGATTTCGGGGAGGAACACTTTGGACTTCTTCATTCAAAGAATATCGACACCAAAGGGATACAGATGGTTGAGGATGGCAAAACGTTCCGCTGGGCCGGCCGCTACCACTACGACATGAACACCCGCGACACCCTCGATACACAACTTAACGTCTTCGCAAGTTTCGATCCCCATATTCCGCAACAGTACCGTGAATCGAAATATGTCTGCCTCGGCAACATCGACCCTGAATTGCAGCTCAAGGTGCTCGACCAGATATCCGGGCCGGACCTGATTATCTGTGACACCATGAATTTCTGGATCGAGGGCAAGCCGGAAGAACTGAAGAAAGTGCTTGAAAGAGTGGATGTTTTCATCGTCAACGACAGTGAAGCACGCCTCCTGAGCGGCGATCCGAATCTGGTCAAGACCGCGAGAATCATCCGTAACATGGGTCCGAAAACCCTCATCATCAAGAAAGGCGAGCATGGCGCCCTGCTCTTCACGGACAACGGTATCTTTTCGGCTCCTGCCTTCCCGCTCGAATCGATCTATGATCCGACCGGCGCTGGCGATACTTTCGCCGGCGGGTTCATCGGGCACCTGGCCCGTTGCGGCAGTACCAATGAAGCCGAGATGAGAAAAGCTGTACTGTACGGCAGTGCCATGGCCAGCTTCTGTGTCGAGCAGTTCGGACCTGACAGGCTGAACAGTCTCGAACTGCTCGAAGTCGAAGACCGTTATCAGAGCTTCCTCGAACTCTCACGCATAGAGGCATAAAAACGCAATCGGCGGAGCGGCAACTGTGGCTGCCCTGTTTTTTTCTCCTGTGGACGTTGTGGACGATGTTGACTGTGTGGACGAAACCGGAAACGCTTCCGTCCCACAAGTCCCAGGCGTCCCAGTAGTCCCAGTCGTCCCAAAGCAAACTCACAGGAACAATAACAAGCTCGGCAATGGCACAACTCACCCTTCTTGACATTGCGTTTATTACAGGCTACCTGCTGCTGACCCTCTTTGTGGGGTTGTTCTTTTCGCGACGTGCTTCCGAAAATGTAGGTGAGTTCTTCCTTTCGGGACGCAAACTGCCCTGGTGGATCGCCGGAACCGGAATGGTCGCCACAACGTTTGCCGCTGACACGCCTCTGGCTGTCGCCGGTTTCGTGGCAAAAAACGGCATCGCGGGTAACTGGGTCTGGTGGACCTTTGTTTCCGGAGGAATGCTGACGGTTTTCTTTTTCGCCCGCCTCTGGCGACGCGCCAATATCCTGACCGACCTTGAATTCATCGAACTGCGTTACAGCGGGCAGGCAGCCGGTTTCCTCAGGGGTTTCAAGGCGGTCTATTTCGGACTCTTCATCAATGCGGTCATCATCGGCTGGGTCAACCTTGCCATGTTCAAGATCATAAGAATCATGATTCCCGGCCTCGATCCTGTAATGACAATCGTCGGACTGGTGCTCTTCACGACGATCTATTCGGGTATGTCGGGTCTCTGGGGTGTCTCGGTCACCGACGCAGTGCAGTTCGTCATCGCTATGGCCGGGTGCATCATTCTCGCCGTACTTGCGGTCAATTCGCCACAAGTAGCCGCCGCTGGGGGGCTGAAACAGGGGCTACCGGGGTGGATGTTCGACTTCTTCCCCTCGTTTTCACCAACCTCAACAACATCGGCTACAGGAGCTTATGCCCTACCCTTCACCGCTTTTGCCGCCATGGCCTTCGTTCAGTGGTGGTCTTCCTGGTATCCGGGCTCGGAGCCGGGTGGCGGCGGCTACATCGCCCAGCGCATGATGAGCGCCAAAGACGAAAAGCATTCGCTCCTGGCTACGCTCTGGTTCACAATCGCGCACTACTGCGTTCGGCCTTGGCCGTGGATCGTGGTCGGTCTGGCAAGCCTGGTGATGTTCCCGAACCTGCCTGTCAGCCAGAAAGAGGATGGCTTTGTCTATGTCATGAATTCTGTGCTGCCATCGGGACTGAAGGGGCTGCTCATAGCAGCATTCATGGCTGCCTACATGTCAACCCTCTCGACACACCTGAACTGGGGCACCAGTTACCTGATCAATGATCTCTACAAACGCTTTGTGAAACCCGAGGCTGAAGAAAACCATTACGTCCTGATGTCGAGGATCGTCACGGCAGTTACCGCCATTTTCGCCCTCTATATCACCTTCAACGTGCTCGAAACCATTACAGGCGCATGGGAATTCATCATCCAGTGTGGTGCAGGAACCGGTTTCGTACTGATCATGCGCTGGTTCTGGTGGCGTCTGAACGCCTGGTCGGAGATCACCTCGATGGTCGCGCCGATCGTGGCCTACACCTGGGTAAGCCGCTTCACCAGCCTGGTATTCCCCAACACGATTTTCGTCATCGTGCTTTTCACCATCGCCTGCACCCTGCTCGTCACCTGGTTCACTCCGCCGACCAGCCGCGAAAAACTGCATACCTTCTACCGCACCACGAGGGTAGGCGGAGCACTCTGGAAACCGGTGGCCTCCGAGTTACCAGACGTTAAAGGCGACACAGGGTTTCCCGCTCTTTTCGCCGACTGGTTTTTCGGTATCGTACTGGTATACACCATGCTGTTCGGCACAGGAAAACTCATTTTTGGAGAACCGGTATCCGCGATGATATACTATGCTGTCGGAGCTTTCGCGGGCATGATGATCTACCGCGACCTTTCGAAGAAAAACTGGAAAACATTCGACTGAGCATGACCGGAAATCGCAGACTCATCCTCGCCTCTCAATCGCCTCGCCGCAAAGAGCTCCTCGCCCTGACCGGCATACCATTCGAAACTGTTTCGGCGGATATCGACGAGACCTTCGACACATCACTGACCGTCGAAGAGAATGTCATGCTGATATCGAAACAGAAAGCTGAAACCGTACTCCATTCTGAAGGAGTGGTCAGAACGGGCACGGTCGTGCTCGGATCGGACACCACGGTGCTTCTTGACGGTACTCCGCTTGGTAAACCCGGTGATTTCAGTCACGCTTTCGAGATGCTCACCGCCCTGCAGGGCCGGAGCCATGAGGTGCTGACCGGCTTCTGCATCATGCATGACGGAGTGACGATCATGGACTGCGCCCGCACCATCGTTGAATTCACGCCAATCAGCCCAGAAGAGATCACCCGATATATTGCAACGATGAAACCCTGGGATAAAGCCGGATCGTACGGCATTCAGGACCCGCTGCTGGCCTGTTTCGTCACACGCATCGACGGATGCTATTACAATGTCGTGGGCCTGCCGGTCTCGAAAGTGTATGCTGCCCTCAAACCACTGTTTCCATTTGTCAAGGAAGATTGATGAACGCCAAACCGGTTCTGGTGATCCTCGGCCCGACCGCATCCGGCAAAACCGGCCTGGCCTACCTCATTGCCCGCATGAGAGGCTGCGAAATCATTTCGGCAGACTCGCGCCAGATTTACCGTGGCATGGATATCGGCACGGCAAAGCCTCCTCAATGGATGCTGAAGGAGGTAAAACACCACTTCATCGATGAAAAGGAGATCGGAGAAGCTTTCAGCTCGGGAGATTTCGCTGAAATGGCTTACGAAAGGATAAAAAATCTCCGGCAGAGCAGCGTCATTCCCATCGTGGCCGGAGGCTCGACACTCTATCTCGAAGGGCTGCTTAAAGGCTTTGCCGAACTGCCCCACTCCGATCCTGAGATCAGGGCACGGCTCATGCATGAGTTTGAGCACAAAGGAGCTGAAGCTCTTTACAGGCGACTTGAATCGATCGACCCTGAACAGGCCCGAACTCTCGACCCCACCAAGAGTCAGCGGCTGATAAGAAGCCTCGAAATCATTGAAATTTCCGGCACGACGGTCACAGCGCTACAGCAATGCGCATCAAACCGTGCGTCTGAATTCGATTTTCTTGTAGTTGGTCTCGACCTGCCCCGCGAAGTGCTGTACGAACGCATCAACCGACGTACATGCGCGATGATGGAAGCCGGTCTCGAATCTGAAGCCCGTCGCCTCTACGACCAGTTCCACAACGAGTGGCACAGCAGAAAACTTAACGCTCTCGCTACCGTCGGCTACCGCGAGCTGTTCGATCACTTCGAAAGAAAATACGATCTCCGGACAGCGGAAGCCCTCATTTCCCAGCATACCCGCAATTATGCAAAACGTCAGTTGACTTTTTTCAAAAATAGGCTTAATGTAGAATGGTTAGACTCTCCTGAAGACGAATCCGGAATTGCCGAGCTTGTCGAGCAGCTCTGCTGCAGGATTTCGTGAAGCATATGTATCGCACATCGATTGACTTTGTTTACCGGCATCGTTTTTTCCTCAGTTCGATCCATCGAACTTTTTTCTGAATTCCGTTGCACGTCATAGGCGTCAAACAGCAGTATCAGCAATGAAACACTCCGTATCGACCCGCAAGGAACTGACCATCCTCAAGCTTGAAGAGGCGGTTTTCGATGTCCGGCACGCAGACTCTTTCAGGTCAACCATTGACGGGATGGTCACCAACGAGCTGAGCAAGAATGTGATCATCGATTTTTCCCAGGTAAAAGCTATCGATTCTTCGGGTATCGGTTCGATGCTCCTGGCCCATCAGCTTGCGAATCGTTCCGATGGACTGGCTATATTCGTATCGCTCTGCCAACAGATCAAAGACCTGCTCAAACGCACCAACCTCGACAAGCAACTCTACATTTTCTCCTCGATCAACGAAGTCATGACACTCATCGAACCGGCCCTGAAGGGAAAACGGGGAGGAAAATCGCGCCAGCATCACATTCTGGACGAGATCCCCGATGAAATCAGCGATGAGCTTGTGGTACTGCCGGATGAGGTTTTCGACACAGAATCCTTCACTGACCTCGAAGAAGATGAAAAAGACGAAAGTCCCGATCAGGAAGAGGCCGATGAGCACGAAGAACCCCGGAAAACAAACAGTATTACCGCCGACCCTCCTGCAAGAAAACGAGGTCGTCCGAAAAAAAATCCGCAGTCAGCCGGATAACCTGAATTATTCACAAGGGCAATAAAAAAAGGTGGCATAAAATACCGCAAATGCTTATATTAAAGTTAGTTAGACAAGAAAATAAGCAGCGACATCCATGCACACCCTTTCAGAGAATATAGT
>Ga0233420_10000205_pt1 | contig 26824 bp, 29 predicted proteins | sample Watercolumn_Mata_4_FD_183009 | JGI IMG/M metagenome (GOLD analysis project Ga0233420, IMG submission 183009) | Freshwater microbial communities from Lake Matano, South Sulawesi, Indonesia - Watercolumn_Matano_2014_102_MG | ecosystem: Environmental > Aquatic > Freshwater > Lake | place...
AATTTAGAATCCCAGAAAGAATTTCTGGAAAAGATTGGTTCTAACTTTATTTTAAAAGAGCGCCGCTTGAATTTTCCGACGGAAGGTATCTTCCGTCTCTTCTTCAAAGACGCCCCATATCCTAATTGGCGGAGAGGCTGGGATTCGAACCCAGGGGCCCAGTTACCCGGGCCAATTGCTTAGCAGGCAACTGCTATCGACCACTCAGCCACCTCTCCCTTATCGTTTCTTCTTAAAGAAATCCCTTAGTAAAGAACTGCTCTCTTCTTCCAGTATTCCGCTTGTGAATTTTATATGGTGGTTTAATTTCCTGTGATTTGCAATATTTACCACTGACCCGCAGGCGCCGGCTTTGGGGTCTTTAGCGCCGAAATATAAATGTTTTATCCGTGAAAGCACAAGCGCGCCTGCGCACATGCTACACGGTTCAATTGTAACATATAGGGAAGCGCCATTCAACCACTTTGTCCGGAGGTAATTGGCGGCGGAGGTTAAGGCGAGGATTTCCGCGTGGGCAGTGGGGTCTTTGAGGCGCTCTACCTGGTTATATCCCCGGCCGATTATCTTTTCTTTATAAACAACGACCGCGCCGACGGGCACTTCATCTTCCGCAAGGGCCTTTTGTGCTTCCCTTAAGGCCTCTTTCATATATAAGATATGTTTCTTTATCACGATTTAAATGCGCCCAGCAGGAGTCGAACCTGCAACAACCAGCTCCGTAGGCTGATGCTCTATCCAGTTGAGCTATGGGCGCAAATCTATTTTTTCGGAGAGGCAGGGATTCGAACCCTGGTACCCTTGCGAGTAACACGCTCTCCAAGCGTGCGCATTCAACCGCTCTGCCACCTCTCCCTGAAAATCAGGTTAATTTTAGATATACGAACCTTAAAATAAATAACAGCGCCAGAAGATAAACCAGCCATGACACTTCTTTGCCGCGTCCGGTAAATAACTTTAATGCCGCGAAACTTATAAATCCTACGGCAATGCCTGTGGCGATGCTAAAGGTAAAGGGCATCATAATAATCACCAGGAATGCCGGTATGGATTCGGTATAATCCTTCCAGTCTATCTTAGTTATGGAGTGCAGCATCATGCTTCCTACCAGAATCAACGCCGGAGCAGTAACCGGATGTAAAATAAACCCTGTTTCCATCTGGTATCCTCCGCCGATCATCTTGATTAAGGGAAAGAAAAACAGCGCTGCAAAGAATAATAGCCCCGTTACCACACTGGCCAGGCCGGATCTAGCTCCGGAGGCAATTCCTGCCGCGCTCTCAATGTAGCTGGTAACTGTCGGCGTCCCGCAGGCAGCGCCCACGCAGGTCCCTACCGCGTCGGTCAGCATTGCCTTTCCTACCCGAGGGAATTTTCCTGCCTTTATAAACCCTCCCAACTCCCCCACGCCGGCTAACGTTCCGACTGTATCAAATATATCCATAAATAAAAATATAAAGATTATAGAGGCCAGCCCTAATTTCATTGCCCCTGTGATATCCATCTTAAAGAATGTGGGCACCATTGAAGGAGGTATGGATACAAATCCGTGATACTTAACAACCCCTAACGGCAGACCCGCTAGCGCCGTAATCAATATGCCCCAGAGAACCGCGCCTCTAATATTTTTTATTAAAAGTGCGCTGGTTATAATTAGACCCAGAACCGATAAGATCACTGGGGTGCTGGTTACGTCGCCTAACCCGACAAATGTAGCAGGATGCGAAACAACTAAGCCAGCATCCATTAGCCCGATAAAGGCAATGAGTATGCCTATGCCGCAGGCAGTCCCGTACCGCACTGAGGCAGGTATGGCATCAATGATGGCCTGCCTCATTTTAGTCAAAGTCAGAATAACAAAAATAATGCCTTCGATAAAAACACAGCCTAAAGCAACCTGCCAGGAGATACCCATAGTGATACAGACCGTATATGTAAAAAAGGCATTCTCACCCATCCCGGGGGCAAGGGCAATGGGATAATTGGCGTATAAGCCCATCATAATTGTGGACGCCCCCGCAGCTATGCAGGTGGCCATCATTGCGCTGCCGAAATCCATGCCTGTCTGCGCAATCATCGCGGGATTTACGAAGATAATATACGCCATGGCCATAAACGTGGTAAACCCGGCGATGAGCTCCGCGCGGATATTGCTGTTAAGTTCTTTCAGTTTAAAAAACTCTTCAATGGCTTTGCGCATACAGTAATTTATTGGCGGAGGGGGTGAGATTCGGACTCACGTGAGTCTTACGACTCAAATCGCTTTCGAGGCGATCCGGTTATGACCACTTCCGTACCCCTCCCATCAGTGCCAATATAATCCTTTAGGTGTGCCCGGATTACCATATAATTTATTACGCATTAACCCGCCCAAACTGCTTGCTTTTTTAGTACTCCAATATTCTGGTAAAATTTCTATAATTTTAGGAGCTGGAATATTTGAAATCTTATGCAATCTTAATAATGCTTTGTAGTTCATATTATATTTCTCACACCGCCAATCTCTGAGGCTTCTGTCGCAAATATTACTTATTCTTGCAATTCTAGACCAATCGAAATCAAAATATTTCGCAACACGATTTAAGAATTTTCTTTGTTGGCCCTTTTTAAGTCTTGCCCTTGCCATATCAAGTAAAAGCGGAGGGCGAGGGACTCGAACCCCCAATCCCCTTACGGGAACAGCGGTTTTCAAGACCGCCCGCCTGCCATTAGCGCAGCCCTCCTCATATCATTAAAAAAGTTGCCTAAATACGGCATAAAATATACTGCCGGCTGCTTGAAAGGCGCTATTGCAGAAGTCTACGAAAGAAAATTCCTTAAAGATAAGGTTTATGCAAAATGCAAGTATCGCTAAATTGATAATATAAACCAGTGAAAAACCGAAGAGATAATTTGCTTTTAAGAAATCGCTCTTTTTTGAATGTATGGACTTGGCAGAAAATACAAGATGTAAAGCAAAGGTAAATCCGATGAGAAAAATTGAATACTTAAGTAACCACGCAGACTTAACCGCAAGAGACAATAGCCCGTATATAATAAATAAAATTATGGTATAAACAGGCAGGACATAAGGTGCAAGCCTCACCAGCGGCTTAAAGAAGACAAAAATCACCTCCAATAATTTCTGCCCTTTTGCATAAATTATCGTCGGCTCCCAGGCGAATAAATAGACTAACAAGAAGGTAATCGCCCCCGAGCAAAAATAGCCCTGAACCGACTTCTCTAGAAGGCTAAACTGGTTTAAAAAAGCCAGCGACGTTGAATAAACAAAAGGTAAAAGCGAGACCCCCAGGATAAACTTGATAATGCCAAATAGTTTACCGGAGAGCCCAGGCTTAAAATCCTGCTCTGTTTTAGGGAATTCTCTCTTTTCCATCTAGATACGGCCTTAGTACCTGCGGTATGGTTACCGAGCCGTCTTTCTGCTGGTAGTTCTCTAATATCGCGATTACCGTGCGCGCCAAGGCAATCCCTGAGCCGTTTAAGGTGTGCACATATTCCAATTTCTTACTATCTTTTCTTCTGAAACGTATATTTGCCCGGCGCGCCTGGAAATTCTCAAAATTACTGCAGCTGGATACCTCAAGCCAGGCGTCCAGCCCCGGGGCATAAGCCTCTAAGTCATAGCATTTACTGGCAGCAAAGCTTATATCCTGCGTCGGTAAGATTGCCACCCTATATTGTAAGCCCAGCGCCTTTAAGACATCTTCGGCATTGCTCACCAATTTCTCTAGTTCATCGTAAGAATTCTCCGGTCTGACAAACTTTACCAACTCCACTTTATCAAATTGGTGCACCCGGATAAGGCCCTTGGTATCTTTACCGTATGAACCCGCCTCCCTCCTGAAACAGGCGGTATAAGCCGTGTAATAGATCGGCAAGTCCTCTTCATTTAAGATTTCATCGCGGAATACATTGGTAACCGGCACCTCTGCCGTCGGTATCAGGAATAAATCGTCATCTTTGAGCCGGTACATATCTTCTTCCAATTTGGGTAACTGGCCTGTGCCCGTCATTGAAGCCCTGTTTACCAGAAAAGGCGGGAATATTTCAGTGTAGCCGTGGCTTTTAGTGTGCAAGTCAAGCATAAAGTTAATCAAAGCCCTTTCCAGTTTCGCTCCCCAGCCCTTGTAAAGCACAAAATTTGAGCCGGCAATCTTTGCCGCCCGGTTAAAATCAATGATATCTAAATGCTGGCTCAGCTCAATATGGGTAACGGGCTTAAAGCTAAATTCCTGCGGCTTGCCCCAGGAATGCACAATTGCTTTTCTTGAGGCGTCGCCAACAGGGATAGAAGAATGCGTTATATTGGGGACAAATAATAATAATTTACCCAATTCCGCATCAACTTCTTTAAATTTATCTTCTAATTTATCTATTTTTTCGGCAACTGTCTTCATTGAGGCGATTTTCTGCTTGGCATCCTTTTTCGCCTTTAATAAAGCAGTTATTTCGTCGTTAGCCTTATTCTTTTCTGCGCGCAGGGTTTCTAACTCGGTTAGAATTTTGCGCCTGGAATCATCAAGTTTAATCAAACTCTCCAAATCTAACTTTAGACCGCGGTTTTTAATTGAATTCTTTACCGCATCCAGATTTTCACGGATAAATTTTATATCAAGCATATTTAGCCTTTAATAACCCCCAGCGGTCGCATGCGGCAGACGCGTTTGGAAATCCCAGCATTATGCACCACATCCACCACTTCGTTCACGTCTTTATAAGCCTGCGGCGCCTCCTCTACGATAGTCCCGCGGCCAGAGGCCTTCACTATTATACCTTTAGACTCCAATTCCTTCAATAAGGTATTTAAATTGATGCTCTTGATAGCTGCGGTGCGGGATTTCAGGCGGCCGGCCCCATGACATGTCGAGCCGAATGTTTCTTCCATCGCTTTCTGAGTGCCGACGAGCAAATAAGAATTCCTGCCCATATCCCCGGGAATAATCACCGGCTGGCCTGTCCCTTTATATCTTTCCGGTAATGCCGGATGCCCGGAGGCAAAGGCGCGGGTAGCGCCTTTTCTGTGGACGCAGAGTGTTTTTTCTTTTCCATCAACAACGTGTTTCTCTATTTTTGCGATATTATGGGCGACATCATAGATTAAATGCATACCCATTTTCTCCCACGGCATATTAAAAACCCTCTCAAAGGCCCTGCGCGTAAGATGCATAAGGCACTGCCTGTTTGCCCAAGCGTAATTAGCCGCGCATTTCATTGCCCCTAAATAATCCTTGCCCTCAGAGGAATTTACCTGAGCGCAGGCAAGCTGACGGTCAGGCACATTGATATTGTATTTCTGCAGGCAATGTATCATACTCTTAACATAATCATCGCAAATCTGATAACCTAACCCGCGCGAACCGGAGTGTATCATTACGGTTATCTGGCCTAACGTCAGGCCGAATTCATCGCAAAGGTCACGGTCATAAAGCTGGTCGATAACCTGAACCTCCAGAAAATGATTCCCCGAACCCAAAGTCCCTGACTGCGCCTTGCCCCTTTCATATGCCCTCTCTGAAACTGCCTCAGGGTCTGCGCCCTGAATAGCGCCGTATTCTTCCGTGCACTCTAAATCTTCCTGCGTGCCGTAACCCTTTTCTACCGCCCATTTTGAGCCTTTAACTAAGATTTCTCTTTCTTCTCTAGGGCTTACTCTTATATCGCCTTTTGAACCTACGCCTGCAGGAATATCGGAGAACAAGGTGTAGACCAAATCCTTGATTTTATCTTTTATCTCCTCATATTGAAAGTTTGTCTTAAGCATCCTCACGCCGCAGTTTATATCATAGCCTACGCCAGCCGGAGAAATTACCCCTCCGGACTCTACGTCAGTTGCCGCTACGCCCCCGATACAAAAACCGTAGCCCCAGTGCGCATCCGGCATTGCTAAGGAGGCATTTATAATCCCCGGAAGAAAAGCCACGTTTGCCACCTGCTCCAGCGCCTTGTCATGCTGGATATCCTTCAATAATTTCTCATCGGCATAGACAACACCAGGCACGCGCATTCCCGGCTTATAGGACTTAGGGATGCGCCAGCGATAATCGTCAATCTTTTCTAAGGGTACCTGCGAAACATTAGACATCAAAAATCACCTCCGCCTGCCAGCCGGATTCTCCGTGTTTGATTTTCAGCTCATGGTATGTGGCGGCTTTAATCTCTGTGTTTACTTTATAATTTTTAATATTCGTGCCTATGAGCGTAGCCTGCAAATTATTTTTGTCCAATTTATCTATTTTAAAATCCGAAAATATCAATTCTTTTGCGGCGGATAAAGAAAGCAACTCATTCAGCCAGTTGACAAAGAGCTCATCAATATCATCCGCTCTCTGTTTTATTTTTATTTTCTCGATTTTTCTGGCTACCGGCTTCTTTTCTTCGGCGATAATCTCAAACATCGCAAGCGCGGCATTTCTGAATAATCCCTTTAAATCATCGCCTTTGACCCTGATGCCTATATCCGCGGTATGCTCTAATAATTCGTAATTTTTCATAAGATAAGTGGGCCACGCAGGACTCGAACCTGCCACCACCTGATTAAGAGTCAGATGCTCTACCAGATGAGCTAGTGGCCCTGAACGTCCCGTCAAAAATATATTAAATTATAGCACATTTCGGTAAATTTTGAATTCTTACTTTTTCAATCCTACCTTAATGAACATTTTCTTAAAGCCTATTCTCAATCCCTGCTATTTTCTTCTACGAATTTTTTTATTTCTTCGATGTTTTCAAGGATTAATTTGGCTTTGCTGACACCGAAGGAAAACGGATACTGGTCATCTTCGCTTCTTTTTATGACAATCAACGGTTTGCCTTTATATTCGCTCCTCTCAACCATATGCTCTCCTTGTCTTAATAATGCGCCCAGCAGGAGTTGAACCTGCAACATCCAGTTCCGAAGACTGGCGCTCTATCCAGTTGAGCTATGGGCGCATTAAATTATTTCGCACTTATCGCCTAAAATTTTTTTGATTTTCTCAAGTTTTCTCTTATCCGCGGGAAAGACATTCTTTTCCGCGGTCGTGCGCACCGGTGAATTAATCTGGATTTTATCCGGAATTATCTTATCAATAACGTCTTTTAATTTCCTGATTTGGGCTAAATCATCGTTTACGCCCTTGACTATCATCACCTCAAGCCAGATTTTACCGCGGAATTCTTTTCTTAAAGCCGCCAAACCGTTAATTATATCTTCTATCTTTATGCCGCGATGGGGCCGGTCAATCTGTCTGAAAATCTCAAGGGAGACTGCATCCAAAGAAGGAATAATTAAATCTGCTCCGAGTAGCGCCTGACGTACCTGTATATCGTTTAACAGTGAAGCATTGGTAATGACTGCTACAGGGCAAGCCGCTACTTTCTTTATTTCTTTAATAATTTCGCCTATTTTTATATTAAGCGTGGGCTCGCCTGAACCGGAAATAGTAATATAATCCAGGCTCTTTGCCTCTTCTGTATTATTCTGCAGCCAGCTCTTTAATTCGTTCGAAATCTCTTCTGTCCTTATGTATTCTTTTCTTGCCACTGTAGTTTCTCTTGTCCTACCCAGCTGGCAATAAATGCAGTCAAAGTCGCATATTTTATAGGGAGTGAGGCTTACCCCAAGGGAAAGCCCGAGCCTGCGCGATTTTACCGGTCCGTATATGTATTTCATAGCCTAAAAAATACAGGGGCGTCACAGAATGACGCCCCTAATTTATAAACTAGCATAAACCGAAACCTAAAAAGCTTACCTTACTTCTATAGTGCAGTTTTGTGTCCCGAATGCGTTGCTGACACAGGATTTACAATGCGGGTCATTAAGCCATGAGCCGTCAACAAGAAATTTATATTCGTATCTGCCGGGTTTTAGATTGACCTTAACCATCCAATTCCCCCTGGAATCCCTTTTGGCAGAAAGCGCCCGTGTATCCCAGTTATTGAAACTCCCCGCGAGGCTGACCCGTTTTGCCTGCGGTGCATAAAACTTAAACTCTGTCGGTTTTGCCGTAGCCATTCTGACCATAACTACCTCCTTGTTAAATGAGCACATAACTTACGAACACGATAGTGTGAGTAAGTTATTGTGCGAATTAACCCCCCCCTGCTTTCTTGCGAAAGCAAGAAGGGGGGGTAAGTTCGGGCAGATAACTTATGTTCGCTGTCGCTCCATAAGTTATGCCCTTACTTATTTATACACAACAACTAAAGCCATGTCAAGAATTTTTAATAAGCAGGCGGCTTACACCGCCACGATGGAAATACCTCTCTTATCCGCTAATTCTACGCTTCTCTCTTTATCTATAAACAGCGTCTTATCCGCTTCAATGGCTAAACACCTGGCGCCTGCCTTGACAAGGTTCTTTACGGTATTTAACCCCACTACCGGTATATCAAAGCGCATATCCTGCCGGGGCTTGCTCACTTTTACCACTGTAATACCGCCCCCTGCGATACTGCCTGCGCGCCTGATAAGGTTATCTGTCCCCTCCAGCGCCTCAACCGCAACCGCCGCTTTATGTTTAACTGCCACGGTCTGGCCAATATCCAGACAGGCAATCTCTTTTGCCAATCCCAGGCCAAAATATATATCTTCCCATTCTCTAAAACCGGGTTCGCACTTTGTAAGCGTGCCCTTAGGGGGCAGGAGCTCTTTAATGAAAATAGTGGAATCCATTAATTCAAGGCCGGCTTCTTTTAATTTATCCGCTATCGCGCCAAATAATGTGTCTGCCTTTTTATCTTTTATGCTGGCAAGTAGATTTTTTATCTCCTCGTCCTTATTCAGCTCTTTGCTGAAAAGCCTGCGGGGGCTTATCTGGCCTGCCATGACCACCCTGCTTATGCCTTCTTTCCTGAATATTTCGAACATCCGGCGGAATTCATCTAAACCGAGCCAGTAGATTTTATCAACCAGTTTCTTTAATCTGGGGGAGGTATCGCCTTTTATGGCTATTGCCGCGATATAAAAATCCATCTTCTGCGCAGCTTCTGCAACGAGGAGGGGGAATTTTCTGTTTCCCGCAATCAAACCTATCTTCTCCATAGTTAAATGTCTTTCCGGTGGCAGTCCCTATTTTCGACAGGAATGGACTATCCCGCGCTGCGAGCCTTTTATGAAATTAACCAGATATGAAACTTCCGGGGTTTGCCGTATTTCTTTTTCTGTTTTTTCTAAGGAGTGCTTTATTGAGAGACCGGAATTAAAGATTATCTTGAATGCGCGGTTAAGCTCGTCTATTGACTCTTTCGGAATATTCTGGCGCCTCAAACCTACAAGGTTTAAACCGTATACGGCCGCGGGGTGGCCGTCGCAGGTAGAATAAGGGGGTATATCCTGGACGACCTTGGAACATCCGCCGATAATAGAAAGCACGCCTATCCTGACAAATTGATGTATGGCTACCAGCCCTCCTACAACCGCCCTGTCTTCGATGGTTACGTGGCCGGCAAGGGTGCCGTTATTCGCAATTACGCAATTATTACCCACGATGCAATCATGGGCAATATGCGAATAGGCCATAAAAAGATTATTATTGCCGACAACCGTCCTGCCGCCTTCTCCTGTGCCCGGATTAAACGTGCAGTACTCGCGGATTATGTTTTCGTCTCCTATCTCCAGAAAAACCTTTTCGCCTTTATATTTTAAGTCCTGAGGTATGCTTCCGATAACCGCGCCCGTAAAGATCCTGCAGGCCTTGCCGATAGTAGTATTGCCTTCGATAAGGGCGTGGGCTCCGATTTGAGTCTTGGGGCCTATTGCCACACCGTTACCGATAACAGTGTAAGGACCGACGCTGACATCACCGGCTAATTTGGCTTGCTTGGAAACTATTGCTGTAGGATGTATCTGCATTAACTAACCTTCGACGAGGGCAAATATAAGGTCTGCTTCTGCCACTACCCTGCCATCCACCAATGCCTTTGCGCGCACCTGGCCTGTCTTTGATTTTATCCTGCCTGCTTCTACTTCAAGTAACAACTGATCTCCGGGGACCACGGTTTTTCTGAACTTTATATTGTTGGCGGCCATAAAAAATGCTATCTTCCCCCGGTTCTCTTCAGCAGCGAGCATCATTACCCCGCCTACCTGAGCCAGCGCCTCAATAATCAGGACGCCCGGCATAACGGGCCTGCCCGGGAAATGACCTTTAAAGAAATAATCGTTTATGGTTACGTTCTTAATGCCTGTGGCGCGCCTGCCTTCTTCTAAATGGAGGATTCTATCCACGAATAAGAAAGGTTCGCGGTGCGGCAGTATCTTCATAATTGTATTTACGTCTAACTCCTCTGTTTCCTGAGGCTTGTAACTGGCAGCTATGCCTTCGGAAGAATACCTCTGTCTCTGCTGGCTTATCTTTTTTGCGAGCTTTAAATTCAAAGAATGCCCGCTCTTTAAGGCGATGATGCGCGCCTTTACGGGAACGCCGACAAGATACAGGTCGCCGATTAAGTCCAGCACCTTATGGCGGACAAATTCATTGGGATAACGCAATTTATTTTTTATGACTCCACTTTTACTTATTACAAGGGTATTATCATAATTTGCCCCCCGGCCCAAGCCCTGACTTTGTAGTTCGGCTGCTTCGTTCTCAAGGCAGAATGTCCTGGCGCCGGCGATTTCATTTTTAAATACCTCCGGATTAAGATTTACCTCCAGAAAGTCTGTCTCTAGCAGCGGGCTATTATAATCCAGGGTATAAGAAATCTTTAATTCGGCAGCCGGCAATGCTACGATAGAAGAGCCTTCCTCCTCTACGAAAATGGGCTCTTTGACTGAATAATACCGCCGTTCTTTTTCCTGTTCAATAACCCCCGCTTCTTTTAATACCTCCGAGAAATTTAAACTGCTCCCGTCCAACCCCGGGACCTCGTCATTATCAATTTCGATATTGATATTGTCTATTCCTGCGCCTGCCAATGCTGCCATAAGATGCTCGATGGTTTGTATTTCAACTTGGCCCCTCCCGATAGAAGTGCGCCGGGGAGAAACCGATGAAGATAATAGGCAGTCAACCGATGCCTTAATCACCGGCCTGTCAGGCAAGTCTGTGCGGATAAAGTTAATGCCGGTATCCGCATCCGCAGGTTTAAATGTTATATTGACCTTATTTGCCGTATGCAGCCCCACGCCCTTCAAGCTTAATTCCCTGGCAATCGTTCTCTGTTTATCCATTTGTTTTATTCTTCAGTTTGGATTCCAACTCTTCTATTTTCTTTTTCAGCTCTACCACAGCGCGGTAAAGGCGCGGCAGATTCTGGACGCTGGCATTTACGCGCTTAGCAACTTCTACGGGTTTAGCAGGATAACCCCAGGCCATCGTCCCCGCCGGGATGGACTTGCTTACTCCTGCCTGCGCCATTACGATGGCGTTATCTCCTATGCTGATATGGCCGACAATACCTACCTGGCCAGCCAAAGTTACGTTGTTACCGATAATAGTGCTTCCTGAAATTCCCACCTGTGCCACAATAAGAGAATTCTCGCCGACCACCACATTATGCGCAATCTGGACAAGGTTGTCTATTTTTGTGCCTCTGCCTATAATAGTCTTGTCAAAACGCGCGCGGTCAATAGTGACGTTTGCGCCTATCTCCACGTCATCGCCGATCTCGACTGTCCCTATCTGGGGGATTTTATGATGCTGGCCCTTTATCGTAACAAAACCAAAACCGTCCGAACCTATAACCGTGCCGCTGTGAATGATTACCCCGTTGCCGATACTAATGCGCTCGCGGATAGAGACATTGGGATATATTAAGGTATTATTGCCTATCCTGGTGTGGTGTCCCACAAAGCATCCTGCGTAGATTATCGTATTATCTCCTATAGAAACCTCGTCTTCTATAACCGCGTATGCTCCGATTGCCGCATTCTTGCCCAACGATACATTCTTGCCCAGTACCGCGCTCGGATGCACTCCTTTGGGGTGGGTCACCTCAGTGGGCGCCAAAGACGCGACTATCTTGGCAAATGCCAGGGAGGGATTTTCAACGCGGATAATGGGCTTACTGCTTTTTTCTAGTTCGGCTGAGGCAACAATCGCTGAGGCACGCGTTTTATCTATCAACGGAAAATATTTAGGATTGGCTAAAAAGGTGATGTCGCCTTCGCAGGCCTCTTTTATCCCTGCGACACCCGTAATTACCACGCTGTCATCACCTACCACAACTCCGTCAACAAACGCTGCGATTTCCTTTAAGGTCTTTTTCATGCTGCAAGCATCTATTTTTTATAACTCTTATTCAGGATATCTATAATTTTATCCGTGATCTCAAGGTTCTTGTTCTGATATACTAAGACCCGGTCATTAAAAACTAAGGTGTAGCCTTCTTTTTCGGAATATTGCTTCACCGCGTCTTCTATATCCTTCAATATCTCTTTCATCTTTTCGTCCTGCTCTTTGCGCAGGTCAGTCTGTTTCTGCCTGTCATAATCCTGAAACGACTTGACTTTTGATTCCAGTTCGGCTTTCCGCGAATCTTTTTCTTTATCGCTCAAAAGGCCCAATTTGTCCTGGAACACCTTGATTTCATTGACCTTCTTTTCTCTTTCCGTACTGTAGACATTTTCTTTATCGGTTAAAACCTTATCGAAGTTCTTTGTCTTATTGTATTCGCTGAATATCCTGCTTAAATCGACATAGGCGAATTTTTCAGCCGCAAAAGATACGCCGACCAAGATGCACAAACCAAATATACCCCCCAAAGAAATCCCTGCTGCCTTTTTCATCTTGCCTCCCTCCTTCAATGAGCAGATAATTTACGGAACGAAGTGACATAAGTTATAGCGTCCATAATTTTATTTATCTATCAGCGTCTGCGAATTAACCCCCCGCCGTTTTGATTCGCTTTTGCGAATGCAAAACGAATCAGCGGGGGTAAGTTCAGCCATCAAACTTACGTTCACTGTCGTTCCGTAAGTTTGGGCTTCACTTAAAAACCGTGGCTTGCGCTAAAGTGGAATCTTCCGCTGCTCTTCTTGTCTTCGCCGGGCGCTTTATTTAAAGGTATGCCGTAATCAAGCAGTATGGGGCCTATGGGGGTCCTAATCCTCACGCCTAAGCCAAAGCCTGATTTTAAGCCTCCTGAACCGATGTCATTCATCTTTGCCCAGACATTTCCGATATCGTAAAAAGCCGCTGCCTTAAGAAAACTAAATAAAGGGTACGTATATTCAATATTGCCGACTAACATTGATTCACCGCCCAGGGGGTCTTTGGATGCCGGGTCAACAGGGCCTACTGCCCTTTCCTCGTATCCCCTGATTGTATATGCGCCTCCGGCAAAAAACCTTTCATATATGGGTATGCTGTCAGAGTCGCCATAAGGCTTGCTTAAACCCACCCTTACTCTTAACTCAAGGGTAGAATCGCGGGGTAAAGGAAAATAATGGCTTGCCCGTCCAAAGAATTTCCAGTAATCCTTGTCTCCGCCAAACGGCCCGCCTGCCCAGTCTACGGAACCGGTTAATAAGTCGCCTTTTCTGGTGTCAAATACATTATCCCGGCTGTCAAAGGTAAGGGCCGGGGTAAGGCTGCTAATGGTATTCTTGCCAACCTCCTTTTTCAGGTCATTAGTAGCGTTATCCGTTATATTACTGATATCTATCCGGTCAATCCGATAGGTCAAATCACCTCTCAAATATTCGGATATTTCTTTGCCCAGGCGCAAATCCCCGCCGGTCACGTCCTCATCATAGCCGTATCCGACATCTTCATCCCTCTTATGGCTGCGTTTATAGGCATCAAAACCGAATGATACGGGGTAGTCAAAAACCCAGGGGTCGGTGAAACTCAAATCAAAGCCGCTGGTAATCGTTCCGATTGAGGCGCGGAACCTTAAGTCCTGGCCTGCGCCGGTAAAATAAGGCCAATTCTTCCAGTCAAAATTCTTCTGTTCAATTTCTACAAATCCCACAAACTGGTCTACGGTGCTGTAACCGCCGCCAAAACTAAAGGCGCCTGTCTTAGACTCCTTTACTTCTACCACCAAATCCTTCTTATCAGGGCTGGGGGTATCTTCGGTATCATAGCTTACTTCCTCAAAGAACCCCAGATTCTGCAGTCTCTCTTTACTGCGCCTGAGTTTTTCGCCGTCAAACCTCTCTCCGGGGTGAATCCTCAGCTCCCTGCGGATTACCACGTCTTTGGTCTTAACATTGCCCCTGATTTTAATCTTATTCACATAAGCAATCTCATTCTCAACAATACTGTAGACGATATCAACGCGCCCCGTATAGGGGTTTACAGAAGTAGCCTCCTGGACTCTCGCGGATATATATCCCCGGTCGAAATACAGCCCCTGTATATTTGCAATATCGAACTTTAACGCTTCTTCGCTAAAAACATTGCCGGGAACGCATTCCTTTAGCCGGCTCAGGATATCCTTCGTATCTATATCTTTATTTCCCTGCACAGTAATGTTGCCTACCAGGTATTTTTTTCCTTCCTGTATCTTTATGGTGATGTACAATAAAAACGGCCTTTTCGCATCAGCCTTGACTTCGTAATCAACCGTGACATCGGTAAAGCCTCCCCTGCGATAGAATGCTTTTATGCGCTCGATATCCTCCTTTAAGACATCGTCTTTTAATACGCCGGCATTAAAAAGCCACGCCCTCTTGGTTTTCATTAATCTTAAGATGCGCCTTGCCGGATAAGCCTTATTCCCCTCTATATAGATATCTTTAATCCGTATCTTTTTACCTTCCGCGGCAATAAACTCTACCTTTGCTTTATTAGTCTCCTTATTGATATCCACCTTGTAATTGACCTGGGCATCGCTAAAGCCCAACTTCTCGTACATTTTAGTAAACGTGCGCACGTCCTCTGCGAGGTTAGGATAATCCAGATACTGCCCCTCTCTTGATTTTAATTGCTCTTTGAGTTTTTCCTCCCTCATCCTCAGACGCCTTATCCCGGAAAAGGTAATCTTCTCGATTATCGGCCTTTCCACGACGGAAACGACAATCTTAATCCCATCTTTATAATCCTCCGTATCGATTTTTATGTCGCTGAAAAAACCTAAAAGATAAAGGCGTTTCAAATCGTCGCTGACAACATTCTCCTGGTAGGGCGCGCCTATACGCGTTTTCATTTTGGAGACAATGGTATTGGTGCTTATGGATTTATTGCCTTTTATTTCTATGGCGGTGACTGATTTAGGAGGGCCTTCTTGCGCAAAACCGGATATGACAATGCCTGATAATAGGAAAAGTACAAAGAGTGCGGTCGCTGTCCTATGCATTTTAAATATTATACAGGAATTACGCATTTAAATCAACGGTTTTCCTGACCTTATTCTATGCGGGCGATATTTTCAAACCTGGTATATTCCTTGATAAAAGCCAACCTTAATGAACCAACGGGCCCGTTACGCTGCTTTGCGATGATGACCTCAGCTACCCCCTGCTCTGCATTAGGATTATAATACTCTTCCCTTAGCAACAGGACAACCACATCCGCATCCTGCTCTATTGCCCCGGATTCCCTCAAATCGGAAAGCTGCGGACGGTGGTCGGTACGCGCCTCTACTGCCCGCGATAACTGGCTTATCGCGATGACCGGAACATTTAATTCCCGCGCCAATGCCTTCAGGGAACGCGAGATTTCCGAAATCTCCTGCTGCCTGTTCTCGATATTGCTGGAGCCGCGCATTAACTGCAGGTAATCCAATATTATCAATTTTATGTCCTGGTGCGCCTTAAGCCTTCTGGCCTTGGCGCGCAATTCCATCACGGAAATCGCCGGCGTATCATCTATAAATATAGGCGCCTCTGAAAGTTTTCCTGCGGCAGCAGTAAGGCGCGGCCAATCCGAAGTTGCCAAGTAGCCTGTCCTGACTTTATGCGCGTCAACTCTAGCGTGCGAACAAAGCATCCTCTGAACCAATTGTTCTTTAGACATTTCTAAACTAAAGATTGCCAGAGGAATCTTTTCTACCACGCCCGCGTATTCTGCCATGCCTATAGCCAGAGCGCTTTTGCCCATAGAAGGCCTTCCGGCAATTACAATCAAGTCCGAAGCCTGCAGGCCTGCGGTCTTAATATCAAAATCTATAAAACCGGTGGGTATGCCCGTCACATGCGCCTTCTTCTGATAAAGCCTGTCTATCGTCTCAATACTGTCCTTGACGATTTCTTTAAGATGCAGGTAACTACCCTGGGACTTCCTGCTGCTTACTTCAAAGATGAACCTCTCTGCGCTGTCTACGACCTCATCAACATTCCCGTCGCTCTCGTAACACAGGGAAACTATCCGCGTGGCGCTGTTTATAAGCGTCCTTAAAATGCTTTTTTCTTTGACGATGGATACATAGTGATTTATATTGGCTGCGGTGGGCACGGAATTTGCCAGGGCGGTCAGGAAACTGGGACCTCCCACTTCATCAAGGATGCCGTTCCTCTTAAGCTCGTCGGTCATGGTAATTAGGTCAACCGCCTTATTAGCGTTATAGAGGTCGGATATCGCCCCAAATATTTTTTTGTGGGCGTCTTTGTAAAAGGAATCCCTATCCAGGGACTCCACCGCTGTAGAGATGGCATCTTCATATAATAACATTGAACCCAATACCGCCATCTCAGCGTCCAGGTTCTGCGGAGGGATTTTATCTAAGGCTATTTCTGCCATATGATTATTTCTTAACAATCCAAACTTTTATTTTTGCGAAGACTTCGGGATGCAACCTGATGGGTATCTCGTAAATCCCTAAAGCCCTTATGGGTTCATCCAGGACAACCGAATCCTTATCTATCTCAAACCCCTCTTCCTTCAGGGCATTCGCTATATCCTGAGAAGTTATGCTGCCGTACAATTTGTCTTCTTCCTTGACTTGCGCCAGTATGGTCAAAGAAACATTCGCTAACCGCTCTCCAAAGGCCTCGGAATCTTTCTTCGCTTTCTCCAACTGCAAAGATTTTCTCAGTTGAGCCTGCTGGAGTTTCTTCAGGTTGGCAGGAGTCAAAGGCAGGGCAAGGCCGTTGGGTATAAGAAAATTGCGCGCAAAACCGTCCTTTACCTTTACCACTGTCCCGCTCTTCCCTAATTTGTCTATGTCCTGGTTTAGAATGACTTCCATTTAACGTATGTAAGGAATAAGCGAAATGAACCTCGCCTTTTTGATTGCCTCGGCAATGCGCCTCTGGTGCTTAGCGCAATTACCAGAAATACGGCTTGAGATAATCTTGCCTCTCTCCGTAATAAAGGCTTCCAGCCTCTTTATATCTTTATAATCTATTGACTTGACTTTGTCTACGCAGAACCGGCAGAATCTTTTTCTCATTACTAAATGCATATCCCGTTTCTTGGCGGTTGCCCTGGCCTTGGTAAATGTTTTTGTCTTAACTCTCATTTGCCTGCTCCTCGCCTTCCTCTAGCCATGCCTCTTGCGTGGAGGGCTCTGCTTGAGGCTCTTCTAACAGCTCTTCCTTGAGGCCAGCCGCAGGTTTTACCCCGGGGCTGCCTAAGAATTGCACGCGTTCTGCCCTTACCTCAATGACGCTGCGTTTTTGCCCGGCATTATCTTCCCAGGAGCGCGACTGAAGCCTCCCTTCGATAAAAACACCACTTCCTTTATGCAAATATTGATTGCAGGTCTCTGCCTGCTTATTCCAGACCACCGCCGTAATGAAACAAGTCTCTTCCTTTAATTCCTGATTCTTATTGCGGAACCTGCGGTTTACCGCAAGCCGAAGATTGAGCACTGCCGTACCCTGCGGCGTGTAGCGTAACTCCGGGTCTTTAGTCAGGTTGCCCATAAGGAATACTTTATTAAAATTTGCCATATTTTATCTCCTGTTCGTTCTCGCAGCCTTATTGTGCTGTGCTGATAAGAACCCTTAATATATTCTCATTTAACTTATACGCGTGCCTTATCTCTTTAATCGCTTGAGGCGCAATAGAAAAATTCATCAGAAAATACAGGCCTTCCCGGTATTTTTTAATAGGAAAGTATAATTTTCTTTTTTCCGACCAGACAGAACCTTGCGATACATTGCCGTTATTTTTGGATACCGCGTCGGTAATCTGGCTGAATAACGCCTTCCTTTCTTCTTCCGGTAAGTCCGGTTTAACAATGAACATCGCCTCGTATTTATTCATTAGCGCTTCTCCTCCTGTTGAAAATATCCATAGTCTTAGTTACGCCTTCGCTAACCCACGACCGACAGCACTCTGCGGATTCTTCTATTATCTGCCCGAGTTGTCTTTTTTCTTTTCCAGTAAAAGGGGATAATACGTAGTCGCTTGCGTCTGTATCCCGGGAGGGCCTGCCAATGCCGATGCGTAAACGGCTAAATCCCTGGCTGCCTATAGACTCTATTATTGATTCAAGGCCGCGCTGCCCCCCTGATGAGCCGCTGGGCCTTAATTTCAGCCTGCCGAATTCTAAATCCAGGTCATCGCAGGCTACAAGCAGGTCAGCCAAACCTATCCTATATTTTTTAAGCAAGCCGGCTACAGCGATACCCGATAGATTCATAAAGGTAAGTGGCATGGCCAGTATTGCGCTTTCTCCGCAAATCTTAACCTTAGCGCTTAACGACGGAATACCCTTTTCTTTCTTAAGGGATATCTTATAACTTTTTGCCAGGGCTTTTATTACAGCAGAACCGATATTGTGCCTTGAATTTATATAAAGCCTTCCCGGATTACCCAGGCCCACAATCAGTTTCATTAAACTACTTCTTCTCTTCAGCCTTAGGCTTCGTTTTTTCTTTAGTCGCTTCTTCCTCGCCTTCAGCAGCTACTTCCTTCTTTTCCTTGATTACCTCAGGCTCCTGCGCGACTTCTCCTTCAACAGGGGCAACCGGCACCTCTTCCTTCATAGGCGCTGCTACGGATAAAACAATCGAGGCAGGGTCATTTAAAACCTTAACCTCGGCAGGTACGGTTAAATCTTTTATATGTATTGAGTCTCCGATTTTTAAGGGGCTTACATCTACCTGGATTTCTTTGGGGATGCTGGTAGGCAGGCATTCAACCTCAATCTCCCAGAGGATGTGCTCCAAAGAGCCCCCTTCCTGTTTTACTCCCACCGGCTCGCCAATAGCTATCACCGGCACATTGACTTTAATAACCTTGGTCAAAGAAATTTCGTTAAAATCCACGTGTATTATATCGCCGTGTACGGGGTCATACTGTATCTCCTTAATCAAGCATGAGCGGGGGGGATTGCGTTTCTTGTCATCCTTGATTTTAAGGTTAATCAATATGCCCTCTATCCTGTGTTGATGCACCAGCCTCAATAATGCTGTATGAGATACCTTTATAGGCAGGGGCTCTTTACCCTGGGCATAAACTACCGCCGGGATAAACCCTTTGTCTCTTAAATCCTTAACCTTGGCCTTTCCTAACTCCTGCCTTGGTTCAGTGTCTAAAAATATTTCTTCCATAACAGCCATTTTTCTCCTTAATCAAACAAAGAACTTACCGATTCTTCGTTGTGTATCCTTTTTATCGCCTCTCCTAAAAGTCCGGCCACTGACAGCACATTAATCCTGGGGTGTTTCTTATGGTCATCCAGAGGGATACTGTTAGTGATAAGCAACCTCTCCAGGGCCTTGCATTTATCTATGCGCTGTACCGCAGGCCCGGATAAAACGCCGTGGGTAATTGCGGCCTGGATGCTCCTTGCCCCGGCTTTTTTCAGCGTCTCGACCGCCTCAATCAAAGAACTCCCTGTGGCAATTAGGTCATCCACAATAAGGGCGTCTTTGCCTTTCACCTCGCCTAAGATATGCATTACCTCGGCTTTATCCGGAGATACGCGCCTTTTATCTATTATTGCCAGGCTTCCCGAAAGCCTCTTGGCATAAGCCCTAGCCATCTTTATGCTGCCTACATCCGGGGATACCACCACCAGATTCTTATCCTTTAATTTTGCAAAATAATCTACAAAAATGCCTACTGCAAATAGATGGTCTACTGGTATGTCAAAGAAACCCTGGATTTGTCCGGCGTGTAAATCCATAGTCAAAATCCTGTTTGCTCCGGAGACTGTCAAAAGGTTTGCCACTAATTTGGCTGTAATCGGCACGCGCGGCTGGTCCTTCCTGTCCTGCCTTGCATACCCGAAATAGGGGATTACCGCGGTAATGCGCTGGGATGATGCCCTTTTTAATGCGTCAATCATAATCAGTAGTTCCATCAGGTTGTCATTCGGCGGAGGAGAGGTAGGCTGGACTATAAAAACGTCCTTGCCCCTTACATTCTCGTCAATCTTAACCCTTATCTCCCCTTCGCTAAACCTCGCCACCAACGCATCCGCTAATTTAACCTTAAGATACTTGCAGATATTTTTGGCCAAATCAGGATGCGCATTACCGCTAAACACCGCTAATTTATCCATCGTATTTACCTCTTATAGGTTTTAATTGCCTTGGCCGGCACTCCCACAACGGTCTGGCCTTTGCCGACATCTTTAATTACCACGCTTCCTGCTCCGGTAACAGCGCGCCTTCCAATCCTCACCGGCGCAACCAATATAGTGTCCGAGCCGATTGATGCCTCATCCTCTATTATGGTGATATTCTTTTTCCTGCCGTCGAAATTAGCGGTAACCGTGCCTGCGCCGATATTGACTTTCTGGCCTATCCGGCTGTCTCCGATATAACAAAAATGCTTTGCTATTGCACGGGGGGAAATCCTTGAGCGGACAACTTCCAGAAAATTCCCTGCCACTACATCGTCTCTAAGCTCAGTGCCCTCTCTTAAATGCGCAAACGGGCCGATGGAACAGCGCTTTCCAATTTTAACATTCCTTTCAATAACTGTAAAGGGATAAATCACGGTATCCCGGCCTATCCCGGTGCCGTAACTTACGAAAGTGGAATCCGGGTCAACAATGGTAATGCCTTTCTGCATTAAATCTTCGTTAATGCGCTTTTGCATAATCGAATTTGCCTTTGCTAAATCAGCGCGCGAATTTATCCCCAGCGCCTCATTAATATCGGCAAGCTTTACGCCGTCCACTAACCTGCCTTTTTTATAAAGTATCCCTATGATATCGGTAAGATAATATTCTTTTTTGGGGTTATTTGGAGTTACATATTTTAAGGCCAAGGCAAGGGCGTCCTTATTAAAACAAACGATGCCGGTGTTGACTTCTTTGATATCCTTCTCGTAATCATTGGCGTCTTTTTCTTCCACAATCCTGCAGATGCTCGAGTATTTATCCCTCAAGACCCTGCCGTAGCCCGCAGGCTTATCCAATTGCGCAGTCAGCAAGGTGGCATCAGATTTATTTTCTCTGTGTTGTTTTAACAGGGAGGCTACGGTGTCTTTCCTGAGTAAGGGATTGTCAGCGTAAAGCACCAAGACCGTGCCTTTAAAATTCGCCAGGTACGGCAAGGCTGTCTTTACGGCATCAGCTGTTCCTAAAAGCCTCTTCTGTATAACTACTTTTATCCCCGGCTTAAGGAATTTCCTGACCGCATCGTGTTTATATCCGAGCACGGCAATGACTTTATCTACCTTTAGAACCTTGACCAAATCCAAGACATAAGCCAACATCGGTATTGCGCAAATAGGATGCAGGGCCTTGGGGATTTCTGATTTCATCCTCGTGGATTTACCCGCCGCTAAAATTATTACCGCGATATTTCTACTCATGCTTTTCTTCGTTGCCCGGTGAGGATTCGAACCTCAACAGTCAGACCCAAATTCTGATGTGCTACCATTACACTACCGGGCAAATTTAGTTTAGAATGTAGAGTCTGACGCGACTCTGGCCTTCTCCTGCTCGTACGCCTCTAAGACTCTTTTCTGCAGGTACTCCCTGAATGACTGCGTTATGGGATGGGCGATATCCTTATGTTCTAATTGTGATGCGCCCTGAGCCTCTTGACTTACCGGCCGGGCCACTAAAGGCAGCTGCGCCCCGCATTGATTGCAGTATTTAGAGCGCAGTTCATTCTTAAAACCGCATTTCTGGCACGGCTGTTTTATCTTCCTTGAAGGCATGGCGATAAACAGACCGCTTGTGCCCTCTATTACTTTTATATTCCTTACCACAAAGGCATTATCAAAAGTTACCGTTGCATAAGCCCTTAGTTTTTTATCCGGAGAATCCTTTAAGACCACCCTGACTTCTGTTATCTCCATGCGTCTGCCTCCTCGCGGTTGCGCTTAAACTAAAACGTCCTGGCGACAAAAATGCGCCAAGAACTCTCTTCTTTCTTTAGTTTGTTACTGATGGATACGGCCTCCTTTCTTGAAGGAACAATGCCAAATACCGCCGGACCGCTTCCAGACATCAGTATAAATTTTAAGCCCAGATTAGCGAGTCTCTCTTTGATGCGTTTGACCTCAGGGCACAATTGAATCGTAATGCCCTCTAAGCTGTTAAACAGAAGTCCGCTACCCAAAGAAAGGTCATTTCTTTTTAAAGCCAAGATTAGTATATTAACATCATATTTTGGTCTTGTCAACCACGCAGTTTTAAGGTAGCGCCTATCCCATCTTTTGTAAATAATAGGAGTGGAAACCTTTATTTTAGGCACAATTATGAGATGCCAAAAATACGCATATTGTAGCAGCCTTAGCGGCTTTATCCTCTCTCCGCGGCCTTCCCCTAATGCAAAGGCCGTATTATAAACAAAAAAAGGGACGTCGCTGCCTATTCCTTGCGCAAGCCCGGCGAGCCTTTTTCTGGAAAGGTTAAGTTTCCAGAGCTTATTTAAACCCAAAAGCACGGTTGCCGCATTAGAGGAACCTCCTCCCAGGCCGCTAGCCACAGGAATGCGTTTTATTATAGTGATATCCAGACCCGTCTTTATATTAAACTTGCCTTGCAATAATGCGGCGCTACGATAACAAAGGTTGGTTTTATCTTGCGGGACTCCGGAATTTTTACATATAATCCTGATTAATTTATCACGGCGGGGCCTTAAGATTATCTTGTCGGAAAGGTCTATTCTCTCAAAGAGGGTCTTTATATCGTGGTAGTTATCCTTGCGTTTCTTAATAACTTCCAGGTACAGGTTTAATTTCGCGTAGGAAAGAAGAACCAACCCTTCGCTCCTGCTCAGGGTTGATGGTGAACGTAGCCGAAGCATCAATTTTACTTCCTCAGCAGCAAAGTCGCTTTCTTCTCTATATCGAGGCTAGTGAGATTGTACTCTTTTAAAAGCTCAGCAGGCTCTCCTGATTGTCCGAACCTGTTTTTTATGCCTAAACAGGCGACTTTTACAGGGCAATTTTCCGCTATAACTTCCTGGATGCTGGAAGCTAACCCGCCTATAACCGTGTGCTCTTCGCAGACGATAATGCCGCGGGTTTCTTGCGCTGCCTTCAATACCGTCTCGCTATCTAACGGCCTGATAGTGTGGACATTAATCAGGCGTGCCTGTATCCCTTTGCTCAAAAGATTTTTTACCGCAACCAGCGCTTCGGATACCATAATCCCGCAGGCGATAATAGCGATATCATTACCGGAGGTTAAAACCTCAGCCTTACCGAGTTTAAACTCGCCTTTGTTTTCTATGGTAGGGACCTTAGGCCTGCCCAGGCGGATATAAAACGGCCCATTGGCATCTGCGCAAGCTAAAACAGCATCGCGCGTCTGGGGGCCATCGCAGGGGACAACTATATTCATATTGGGGATAGCGCGCATGAGCGCGATATCCTCCAGTGCCTGATGGCTGGCGCCGTCAGGCCCGACGGTGATGCCGGCGTGCGAGGCGACTATCTTAATATTAAAATTATTATAACAGACGGTATTTCTAACCTGGTCCCATGCCCTGCCGCTGGCAAATATGGCAAAGGTAGAGAGGAATACTGTCTTTCCGCAAGCTGCAAACCCTGCGGCAGTAGCCATCATATTCTGCTCAGCCACCCCGAAGTTAAAAAATCTTTCCGGGAATTCCTTGGCAAACAGGCTCGTGCGCGTTGAGCTGGATAAATCCGCATCCAGCACAACTATAGCCTTATTCTTCTTTCCTAATTCCACGAGTGTCTTGCCGTATATGTCACGCTGATAAAGCAATTCTTGGCTCATTCTAATTCTTTCAGTGCCTTTTCCGCTTCTTCTTTTGTAGGGGCGCGGCCGTGAAAATCAACCACATTCTCCATAAAAGAAACGCCCTTGCCTTTTATAGTGTGGGCAATGATTATAGTAGGCTTACCCTTCGTGACCCTTGCCTCTTCATAGGCTGCGAGGATCTGACTCATATTATGCCCGTCTATCTCTACGGTGTGCCAGCCGAATGCCTCCCACTTATCCGCCACCGGTTCCAGGTTCATAATATCCTTGATTTTACCGTCTATCTGAAAACCGTTGTAATCCAGCATCGCGCATAAATTGTCGCATTTATAATGGGAGCAGGCCATGGCTGCTTCCCAGATATTGCCCTCCTGCGTCTCTCCGTCACCCAAAAGCACATATACCCGGTAATCCCGCTTATCCATCTTTGCGCTCAAGCTCATGCCAAGAGCGACGGATAAACCCTGGCCCAAAGAGCCGGAGGCAACATCAACTCCGGGCGTGCGCCTGTCAGGATGCCCCTGTAATATAGAGCCTAATTGCCTTAAGGTCCAGAGTTTATCTTCGGAAAAATAACCTGATTCTGCTAATACCGCATACCAGAGCGGGCAGCAATGGCCTTTGGACATATGGAACCTGTCGCGGTCAGGCCATTGAGGGTCTTTAGGATTATGCCGCAATACCGCAAAAAACAAAACAGTAATTAAATCCGTGGCTGAAAGGCTTCCTCCGGGATGGCCTGAGCCGGCCTTAGCGAGCATCTGTATAATCAGCCGCCTGATCTCTTTTGCTTTCTCTTCTAATTCTCTAATTTTATCTGCCGTATATTCCATATCGGCCTACCTGCTACCTACTACATACTATCTACTATCTCAGCTTTTCCAGCTTCTCTTTAACCTTCTCTTGCCCTGGGTCTAATTTAAGGGATTTCTGCCAACCCTGTTTTGCATTCTCTGGCTTGCCGGCCTTAAAGTAAGCATCACCCAGATGGTCATAGATAACCGGGTCCTCTAAAAGCGCGCTTGCCCTTTCCAATTCTTTTACCGCCTCCTTGATTTTGCCCTTCTTAAAATAAAGCCAGCCAAGGCTGTCAATATAAGCGCCGTTATTGGGTTCTGTCTCCAGGGCTTTCTTTATCATCGCCTCAGCCTGATTAAGGTTCTTATTTTCTTCCACATATAGGTATCCTAAAAAATTCAGCGCTTCGGCATAGTCGGGTTTTAATTTAAGGGCTTCTTTTAGTTCCTTCTCCGCTAATTCATTATTTTTTAACTCGTTATAGACGCTGCCCAGATAAAAATGCGCCTGCGCATCCTGGGGAGCCAAATCTATGATTAATTTATATACCGCCTCTGCTTCTTTGAATTTTTTCTGCTGGAGATATATCTGGCCCAGGCTCTTATAAATATTTATATTCTTGGGGTTTAGTTTTGCGGCGCCCTTAAGCGCTATTTCATACTCGGCCGTAGCCAGGTCAAGTTTGTCTTGCGAGAAATACAACAGGGCTAATATCGCATGCGGCTCTATTGCCTCGGGGTCAAGGTTTATCGCGAGATTTAACTCTTCAACTGCCTTGGGGGTGTCGTTCTTCTTTATATAAGTAGAAGCCAAATGCAAATGTATGGCCGGACTTTCGCGCTCTTCTTTTAAGGCTTTTTTAAATTCCTCGATAGCCAGAGCCATATCTCCGAGGTCTTCATATATTACCCCCATGATATAGTGGCTTAACGCAGAAGACGCCTTTTTATCTAAGGCAAGGGCTTTTGGATTTATCAAGAAGGAGGCTGCGAGGCAAAAAAACAGCACCCTCCCCACTTTCCTGAACGTAGAATTCATGATGTAATTGACGCCTTAACCCCAAGCCCTCTTCTTCAGGTGGCGGAGACGGCGACGCATCTTCTTTCTTTTGTGGGTCCTGATTTTTCTTCTTTTTCTTTTCCTGCCGCAAGGCATTTGTATCTCCTTGACGTTAATATATAACCTTATTCAGCGGATATTCAATTATCCCCTGCGCGCCAGCCTTTTTTAATTCGGGAATTAATACGCGCACAACCCGCTCATCAATGATTGTTTCAATTGCATACCAGCCCTCTACCGAGAGGCTGGAGATTGTCGGTTTTTTTAATGCCGGCAGCTGCGCGAGCACCTTTTTCAGGTCAGCCTTCCTGACATTCATTTTTAAGCCGACTTTCTCTTCGGCAGCAATCGCGCCTTTTAAAAGCAGGGCAATCTGGCCCATCTTGGCTCTCTTCCAATTATCTTTATAGGCATTTTTATTGGCAATAAACTGGGTGGTGGATTCGCAAAGCGCGGCAATCTCGGTCAATTTATTTGCCCGCAGGCTCCTTCCGGTCTCGGTTAATTCCACAATTGCATCTACAAGCCCGGCGTTTACCTTGACTTCCGTCGCTCCCCAACTGAATTCTACCTCTACCTTTACTTTGTTCTTAAGGAAATAATCCCTGGTTACATTGACCAGTTCCGTAGCAATGCGTTTCCCCTGAAGGCCCCTGATAGACTTGATTCCTGAATCCTGGGGTACGGCTAAAACCCATCTTACTTTATTCAGGCTCTGCTTTGCGTATATTAAATCCGTAAGCCTTACGCAGTCGGATTTATTCTCCAGTATCCAGTCATTGCCGGTAATACCGCAGTCTAATGCGCCGTCCTCTACATACCTGGACATCTCCTGGGCGCGCAATAATACCGGCTCTATTTCCGGGTCATCTATCGAAGGAAAATATGAGCGCTCGCTGGACAGGGAAAGGTTAAAGCCCGCCTTTTTGAACATCTTAAAGGTGGCCTCATGGAGGCTGCCCTTGGGTAAGCCTAATTTAAGTATTTTGTTTCCCATTATCATTTTCTC
>Ga0233420_10000206_pt1 | contig 26755 bp, 23 predicted proteins | sample Watercolumn_Mata_4_FD_183009 | JGI IMG/M metagenome (GOLD analysis project Ga0233420, IMG submission 183009) | Freshwater microbial communities from Lake Matano, South Sulawesi, Indonesia - Watercolumn_Matano_2014_102_MG | ecosystem: Environmental > Aquatic > Freshwater > Lake | place...
CAAGCTGATCAAGAAGATCGACGACTCGCTGCAGAATCTGGAACGCGGCGATTACGGTTACTGCGAGACCTGCGGCATCGAAATCGGTCTGCGTCGGCTGGAGGCCAGCCCCACCGCGACGCAATGCATCGACTGCAAGACCCTCGACGAGCTGCGCGAGCGGCAGGTCGGCTGATCCTTCATACCGCGAGGCGCATTGCGGCACTCCTTACCACCCGAGGGCGAGCGTTATCGAGGCCGCTTTGCTCCCTCCCCCAGCGGCCCTCTGCACTTGGGCTCTCTCTTGACGGCACTGGCCAGCTTTCTCGAAGCCCGATCACGGGGCGGCAACTGGCTGGTCCGCATCGACGACATCGATTCCCAACGCACCCGTCCCGGCGCCGCCGACGCCATCCTGCGCAGCCTGGAAGCCTTGGGACTCTACTGGGACGGCGGCGTGATCCATCAGCGGCAAAGGCTGGAACGCTATCGCGCCGCCATCGAGTGCCTGCAATCCCGGGGGCTCATTTATGCCTGCGCGTGTTCCCGGCGGGAACTGGCGGAGACACCCTCCCATGGCATCTACCCCGGCACCTGCCGCGGCAGGAACCATGCCCCTCTCGCGGGGCGGCATGCCTTGCGCGTGGTCACGACCGAAACCCCGATTCATTTCGAGGACCGCGTGCAGGGACCGGTCATGCGGAACCTGGCTCGCGAGCTTGGCGACTTCATCGTTTACCGGCGCGATGGCGACTACGCCTATCATCTCGCCACCGTGGTGGATGACGCCGACCAGGGGATCACCGACATCCTGCGCGGGCAGGACCTGCTGGAATCCACGCCGCGGCAAATTTATCTGCAACGGTTGCTCGTCTTGCCCAGCCCGACCTACGCCCACACGCCCCTCCTGATCGACGCCGGCGGCCATAAACTGAGCAAGCGCACCCTGGCACCCGAGGCGGAGACTCGCCAGCCGCAACGCATCCTCGAAGCGCTGCTCGGCTGGCTGCGCCATCCGCTGCCCAAGATGCTGGCCGGCGCGCCCATGGCCGACATACTGGCCTGGGCGGTGGGTCAATGGCGGCTCGACCGCCTACGGCGGGCCGGCCCCATCCAGGTCGATCCCGAGCGCCTGAACGCATGAGCCACGACTGGACGATCCTGATCGGCGCCGTGCTGGTCAACAATCTGGTGGTGGTCAAGTTTCTCGGGCTGTGCCCTCTGATGGGCGTGTCCCGACGCCAGGATACGGCGCTGGGCATGGGTCTGGCCACCAGCTTCGTGCTGACCCTGTCGGCGGGGCTCGGCCACCTGGCGCAGACCTGGCTGCTGGAACCGCTGGGCGCCGAATATTTGCGCACCATCGTCTTCATCGTGCTGATCGCGGTGGTCGTGCAGTTCACCGAACAGGCGTTGCGAAAATTCAGCCCCCTGCTCTTTCAGGTGCTGGGCATCTATCTGCCGCTGATCACCACCAACTGCGCCGTGCTGGGAGTCGCCCTGATGACGGCGCAGACCCAACGGAGTCTGCCCGAAGCCTTGCTGTTCGGTCTGGGCGCCTCGCTGGGCTTCACGCTGGTGCTGGTGCTGTTCGCCGGCCTCCGCGAGCGGCTGGAAACCGCCGACGTGCCGCGCCCGTTCCGGGGCGGCGCGATCGGCCTGATTACCGCCGGCTTGATCTCCGTGGCCTTCATGGGCTTCGCCGGGCTGGTTCGTTATTGAGAGTCTCGAAGATGTTGATAGCGGCGAAGAAGAGTGGAATAGCCAAGGTGGCATGGCGGATTCCGGCGCGCCTTGCGCGTTGGGTTAATCCTCCGCTATCGTGCCGGTCGCGCCCACCCCACTCCGCATGGAATGCGCGTCCCGGTGGCAGGGGAGGCGTGGGCATGCTCACTTCATCCTAGAAACGGCAGTTGACCGCTTCATCCGATACTTAAGTGCTTGCGATGACTAGTAGTGCCTTGTGGATTGGAGCTCACCGGATGGGTGAGGCCGCTGCGTGCCCGAGAGTACGCCCAACTACCGTTTCTTAGGTTAATCTGAAGCGGGATCATGTTCGCGGTCATCGTGCTGAGCCTGTTGTTCGCGGCTTTCGGTCTGTTGCTGCGCTGGTCGTCGCAACGGCTGAAGGTCGCTGGAAATCCCCTGGCGGAACGGATTGACGCGTTGCTGCCGCAGACCCAGTGTGGTCAGTGCGGCTATCCCGGCTGCCGGCCCTATGCCGAGGCCATCGCCCGCGACGAGGCCGACATCAATCGATGTCCGCCGGGGGGCGAGCACTGTTTGGCGGCGCTGGCCGAATTGCTGGGCCGGGAGCCGAAACCGCTGGACCCGGCCTGCGGCGCAACCAAACCGCCCGCCGTCGCCTCTATCGACGAGCCGCGCTGCATCGGCTGCGCCCTCTGTCTGCCGGCCTGTCCGGTCGACGCCATCCTGGGCGCGCCCAGATACCTGCACACCGTCATCGCGTCCGAATGCACCGGCTGCGAACTGTGCGTGCCGGTCTGTCCCGTCGACTGCATCGAGATGGTGAGCCCACCCGCACGGACTCCGCACCCGATACGATCCGGCCCTGGCCGGGAGGCCGGATGACGCTGTTCCCGTTCCACGGCGGTCTCGTCATGGAGCGGCGCAAGTCGTTGTCCAGCGGCTTGCCCGTAACGCCATCCACCCTGCCGTCACTGCTGGTATTCCCCTTGCTCCAGCGCGATGGCGGGGAAGCCCGGCCCGGCGTGACCATGGGCGAGCGGGTCCTGCGGGGACAGCGCATCGCGGGAGGCGATCACCTTCTGGACCCGCCCATCCATGCCTCGACTTCCGGCCGGGTGGTGGCGTTGCAGGAATGGCCGCTGCCCCAGCCGGGCGGGATGCGCGGGTCCTGCCTGGTGATCGAGCCGGATGGAGCGGATGAAGCCGTCGAGCCCTTGCCGCCGCTGGACCCGCTCGCCTTGACCCGGGACACCTTGCGCGCGCGCCTGCACGAGGCGGGCATCACCGGAATGGGCGGCGCGGGCTTCCCGGCCGCCGCCAAGCTGGCGGGGGACGGTCCGCCCATCGATACCCTGATCGTGAATGGGGCCGAATGCGAACCCTACATCACCTGCGACGAGGCGCTGCTGCGCGAGCGGGCGGACACAGTCGCGCGCGGCACGGAACTGCTGCGCCGCGTCATCGGCGCGGGCCAGGCCCTGATCGCCATCGAGAGCGACCTGCCGCTGGCGCTGGAAGCCGCGCGCGCGGCGCTCGAGGCGGAAGACCTGCCCCGGGTTCGGGTCGTCGCGGTCCCGGTTCGTTATCCCGTCGGGGGCGAGCGGCAACTGATCCAGACCCTGACCGGACGAGAAGTGCCGTCGCGGCTTTGGCCCACGGCTATCGGCATCCTCTGTCAGAATGTCGCCACCGTGGCCGCCATCCACCGGGCCGTCACCCTGGGGCGGGTGCCGGATACGCGCATCGTGACCGTGACCGGTCTGGGAATCCGCGAACCGCGCAATCTGGAAGTCCGTCTGGGCACCCCGCTGAGCCATCTGATCGCTCACTGCGGCGGCTACACCGCGTCCGCCGACCGCTTGATCCTGGGCGGCCCCATGATGGGTTATCCGATCGGCCGCGACGACATTCCCGTGACGAAGTCGGTCAACGCCATTCTGGTGGCCGGTCTTGGTGAACTGCCCGTCTCCGGCGAAGCCCTGCCCTGCATCCGCTGCGGCCTATGCGCCGACGCCTGTCCCGCCCAACTATTGCCGCAGCAATTGCACCGGCAGGTCCAGGGGGGGCACCTGCCGCGCGCGCTGGATCAGCACCTCTTCGATTGCATCGAGTGCGGCTGCTGCGACGCCGTCTGTCCGAGCCGGATCCCCCTGACGCCATCCTTCCGGCAGGCCAAGCAGGCGGCACGGACGATGCGGGAGGAACGCGACAAAGCCGAACACGCGCGCCGGCGATTCGAGGCGCGCCAGGCCCGCCTGCTCCGCGAGCAGGGGGAACGGGAAGAGGCGGCGCGCCGGCGCAAGGCCGAACTGGGCCAGGGCGTATCGAAAATCCAGGCGACGTTGGCAAAAACCCGCCTGAAACGCGCGGCCCGGATTTCGCCGCCGGCCGAGCCCAGGCAACGGTAAGGCGGGTGACAAGGATGCATTGGAAAACCCCCTCACCCCGGCCCTCCCCCGCCAAGGGCGAGGGAGGCGAGCTTTATTCAACCTAGATTCCTCTGTTGACCGCTTCTCAAATGGCATGAAGACTACGCGGCACTTGGTATGTGCAGTATTACGGGCTCCCGCCTTTTGGGTGAGAGCGCTACGCACCCGATGGCACGGCCAACAAGCCGCGTGGCGGCTTTGCTCCTCCTTCCAGGGGATGGCCCTGCGGCGGCGTCGCGCCTTGCCAGCCGACTTGTTGGCCGCACATTCGGGCGCGTCCAACAGAGGAATCTAGGTTCAAGCGGGTTCTCCTGGGCCATGACCGGCATGCCCGACACGCCACGCCGATTCCCGCTGACGCCGCCGGGCCGCTTGGTGACCAGCCGTCCGGTTGGCGAACTGATGACCGATGTGCTGCTGGCGCTGATTCCCGGGATACTGGCGCTGGTCCGGCACTTCGGCCCGGGCGTGCTGCTGCAATGCGGGATCGCCGCGTTCGCGGCGCTGACGGCGGAAGCCTGCGCGCAATGGCTGCGCGGCCGGCCGGCCACTCGGGCCCTGCGGGACCACAGCGCGCTGGTGACCGCCCTGCTGTTGGGCGTTTCCCTGCCGAGTCTGGCGCCGGCTTGGCTGGCCGTCGTCGGTACCCTGTTCGCCATCCTCCTGGGCAAGCAGATCTACGGCGGACTGGGCCACAACCCCTTCAATCCGGCGATGGTGGGCTACACGGTGTTGCTGATCGCCTTTCCCGGGGAGATGACGCGCTGGCCCGCGCCGACGGACCTGCTGATGCAACCCGCTGGCCTGCTCGAAACCTGGCAAGCCGTGTTTCAAGGGCTGCCGCTGGACCGGTGGGACGCGCTGGCCCAGGCCACGCCGCTGGATGCGACGCGGACCCGGCTGGCCCAAGGGCTGACGCTCGAAGAGGCTCATGCCGATAGCCTCGCCGCCAGCCGGGCCGGCGTCTGGGTCAACCTGGGCTTTCTGCTGGGCGGTCTCTGGCTGCTGCGGCGCGGCGCCCTGGACTGGCGCTTGCCCGCCGCCGTCCTGGGCGGGTTATTCGCCTGCGCGCTGGCTTTTTTCCTGGCCGATCCCGAACGCTATCCCACCCCGCTGTTTCATCTATTCAGCGGCGCGACGATGCTGGGCGCTTTTTTTATCGCGACCGACCCGGTCAGCGCCGCGACGACGCCTCGGGGGCGCTGGCTCTATGGCATCGGCATCGGACTCCTGATCTTCGTCATCCGCGCCTGGGGCGGCTACCCGGATGGGGTGGCTTTCGCGGTGCTGCTGATGAACGTGGCGGCGCCGACGCTCGATCGCTACACTCGATCCCGCGTGTACGGCCACCCGCGATGAACCTAGAAAAAGCGGTTGGACAGGAATCTACAGGATGATGCGATTTATCACTAGGTGCGAATTCATTCGCACACAATACCCTGAATAGGCGAATGAATTCGCCCCTACATCAAGCCCAACTGACGGATTTGGGATGAAACGCCCGGCACCGGACCTAAGCCACCCCATGGTGCAACTGGGGCTCTACACGCTGGCGGGGCTGGGGTTTTTGGCGGTCGTTCATGCCCTGGCGGCGGATCGCATACGATCCAACCAGCGCGCAGTCCTGCTGGATACCCTGACCGCGCTGCTCCCCACCGCGAGTTTCGACAACGAGCTCACAAGGGATGCGATCATCCTCCGGGATCATCGGCTCGGCGCGTCCGGGCCGGTCACGGTGTACCGGGCGCGCCGGCACGGCCAGCCGGTCGCCGCGATCCTGACGGCAACGGCTCCGGACGGCTACAACGGGCGCATCACCCTCTTGGCGGCCATCCGGCCCGATGGGGTGCTGGCCGGCGTCCGCGTCCTGGAACACCATGAGACGCCGGGGCTGGGCGACCGCGTGGAGGCGGGAAAATCCAATTGGATCCTGGGTTTCGCCGGCCGCTCTCTGAATGATCCGCCGGGTGAGCGCTGGGGCGTACGCCGCGACGGCGGCGCTTTCGACCAGTTCACCGGCGCCACCGTGACGCCGCGCGCCGTGGTCCACGCCGTGCGCGACATGCTGGAGGTCTTCCGGGACCGGCGGGACGAGCTTTTCGCCGCGCCGCCCATCCCGGCCACGGACCCCCGGCGATGACGGCAAGAACGAAACCCTATCTTCAACTCGCCGCCGAGGGGTTGTGGACCCGCAACCCGGCGCTGGTGGCAATGTTGGGTCTGTGCCCCCTGCTGGCGGTCAGCGCGACGCTGGTCCACGCCCTGGCCATGGGCCTATCGACCACCGTCACGCTGGTGGTCTCCAACGGGCTGGTTTCCGCCCTGCGCCATCGTATCGCCCCGGAGGCGCGCCTGCCCCTGTTCGTCCTGTTGATCGCCTCGACGGTCACCGCCGTGGAGATCATCCTGAACGCCTGGTTCCATGAATTATATGCCATCCTGGGCCTGTTCATCCCGCTCATCGTCACCAACTGCGCGATCCTCGCCCGGGCGGAGGCCTATGCCTCCCGCCGCCCGGTTCCATTAGCGCTGGCGGATGGCTTCTTCATGGGATTGGGTTTCACCGGGGTCATGGTTCTCTTGGGCGCGCTGCGCGAAATCGCCGGCACGGGCCGACTTTTGGCGGGCGCCGAGCACTTGTTCGGACCCGGCGCGGCCAGCTGGACGCTGGAGATACTGCCGAACTATCCGGGATTCCTGCTGGCCTTGCTGCCGCCCGGCACGTTCCTCGGCCTGGGCCTGCTGCTGGCGCTGAAAAACCTGATCGAGGAAAAATGGCGTTGCCGCCCCGCCCGACAAGCCCAGGCTGGCGAACTACCCCTCCCCTTCACACGGAAACACGACGCATGAACCTGGAAACGGCGGTTGGGCTTGATGTAGGGGCGAATTCATTCGCCTACCTGCCTGCCGGCAGGCGATAAATCGCATCATCCTGTTGGAGCTGGGCCTGATGGGTTGAGGACCGTAGGCTGGGTAGAGGCACGAAACCCAGCGAATCGCCGTCATCGCTGGGTTTCCGCTGAGCTCCAACCCAGCCTACGAGCTGATTGGTTGAGCCGTAGGAGCGGGCTTTAGCCCGCGAACGTTCGCGGCCTGAAGGCCGCTCCTACGCAGACAACGCCTGCCAATCAGTTAAGCCCACCTCCATCCTGTTTATCCTGTAGATTCCTGTGAAACTGCTTTTTCCAGAATGAACGCCGCGAAACGCCGTCTGATCTTCGAAAAGCTGAAGGAAGCCATTCCCCATCCGGTCACGGAGCTGGAGTATGCCACCCCCTTCGAGCTGTTGATCGCCGTGGTGCTGTCCGCCCAAGCCACCGACCAGGGGGTCAACAAGGCCACGCGCAAGCTGTTTCCCGTGGCCAATACTCCCGAGGCGATCCTTGGCCTGGGCGAGGCAAGGCTCAAGTCCTACATCAACAGCATCGGCCTCTTCAACAGCAAGGCCCGCAACATCCTGGCGCTGTGCCGTCTGCTGCTCGAACGCCACGGCGGCGCGGTGCCGAGAACCCGGGAAGCGCTGGAAGCCCTACCCGGCGTCGGCCGCAAGACCGCGAACGTGATGTTGAACACGGCGTTCGGTGAAGCCACCGTCGCGGTCGATACCCATATTTTCCGGGTCGCCAACCGTACGCGGCTGGCCCCGGGAAAAACCGTTCTGGAAGTGGAGAAGAAACTGACCCGGACGATTCCCAGGGAATTTCTCAAGGACGCACACCATCTGCTCATCCTGCACGGGCGCTATACCTGCATGGCGCGGAAACCTAAATGCGGCGAATGCCCGATCGTGGCGTGGTGCGAATATCCCGACCGGCGCCCTCCCACCGATCCCCCTCCCCTTTGAGGCAATGACCCGGCGGGGGAGAATTCGCGGGCACGGCTACCCGTCACGAATCGGTCAGTCCCACGCTGGGCATCAACTTTCCTGGAAACATCCCGGTTCGCCGTCTCTGGACTGGTGTACGGCTAGTCCTCGACGAGATCCGTTTCCTCCTGTCCCAGACCCCACCGTTGCAGGGCGGCGGTGACATCATCGACATTGAGATGTCTGTCCTCGGCAATGGCCCCAACCGGCCAGCCTGCCTCCAGATACTGCTCCAGCACGGCCGGCGTCAATCCCTGTCGCTGAACTCGATAAACCCATGCCGGGCGGCCTAGTGCGCTCATGATAATGTCTCCTGATTGACGTACGTTACGACTATTAGCGATTCATGAATGAAATGTCCTGGAATGCAAAGCAACTCCGTGACATGAGAAAAACCTCGGCTGTAAAAAAGGGGCTTACGCCGCGGGGCAGGCCACAAAACCCGTGCACCGCCTCGACGGCCTCGCTCGTCGGAGGTCCGGCACCCTCCGATATTCCCTATGGCGAAGCGCGGTGGTCGCATACTAGCAGCAGTCCGCACCACACGCATCCGCTCCCGATCCAGGAAACTCTTCAACCAGCAAGCCATGATTTAGGCGGTTACACAACCCGACGCAACGGGAAGTCCGCGGTACGGGCAGAGGTCTTGAAATCGCTCACAATAACCCCATACCAACGGTTCGATTTAACCTAGATTCCTCTGTTGGACGCGCCCGAGTGTGCGGCCCAAAAGCCGGCTGGCAAGGCGCGACGACGCAGCAGGGCCATCCCCTGGAAGGAGGAGCCACGCCGCCAGGCGGCTTTTTGGCCGTGCACTCGGGTGCGTAGCGCTCTCACCCAAAAGGCGAGAGCCCGTAATACCGCAAATACCAAGCGCCGCGTAGTCTTCATGCCATTTGAGAAGCGGTCAACAGAGGAATCTAGGTTTAATTCGGATATCCATTCCCACCACCAGGAGGCACAAGACACCATGACAGTCGCCGAAAACAAGGTCACCATGGGCTTCGAGGCAGAGGTCAAGCAACTTCTGCATCTGATGATACATTCGCTGTACAGCAACAAGGAAATCTTTCTGCGTGAGCTGATTTCCAACGCATCGGACGCCGCCGACAAGCTGCGGTTCAGCGCGCTGAGCGACGACGCCCTGTATGAAAGCGACCCCAACCTGAAAATCCGCATCGAGTTCGACAAGGACGCCCGCGCCATCACGGTGACCGACAATGGCATCGGCATGAGCCGCGAGGAGGTGCGCGACAACATCGGCACCATCGCCCGTTCCGGCACCCGGCACTTCTTCGAGTCTCTGACCGGCGACCAGGCCAAGGACAGCCAGCTCATCGGCCAGTTTGGCGTGGGTTTCTATTCGTCCTTCATTGTCGCGGACAAGGTCACGCTGGAAACGCGCAAGGCCGGCGCCAGCCACGACCACGGCGTCCGCTGGGAGTCCTCCGGCGAGGGCGACTACACCCTGGAAAACTTCGACAAGCCCGAACATGGCACTCGGGTGACCCTGCACCTCCGCGAAGGCGAGGATGAATTCCTCAATGGCTGGAAATTGCGATCCATCATCCGCAAGTTCTCCGACCATATCTCCCTGCCGATCGAAATGCTCAAGGAGCATTACGGGGAGCCCAAGGAGGGCGAGGCCCCACCGGCGCCGGAATGGGAAACCGTCAACAGCGCCTCCGCCCTGTGGGCCAAAAGCCGCGACGAGATCACCGACGAGCAGTACGAAGAGTTCTACAAGCACGTCTCGCACGATTTCCAGGCGCCGTTGGCGCGGCTCCACAGCCGGGTGGAAGGCACCAACGAGTATACCCTGCTGCTGTACCTGCCGGCCAAGGCCCCATTCGACCTCTGGGACCGGGAATCCAAGCACGGCGTCAAGCTCTACGTGCGCAAGGTATTCATCACCGATGACGCCGATAAGCTGATGCCGCGCTACCTGCGCTTCGTGCGGGGCGTCATCGACTCCGACTCATTGCCGCTGAACGTCTCCCGGGAAATCCTGCAGGAAAACGCCCTGCTGGAAAAAATCCGCTCCGGCGCCGTGAAGAAGGTTTTGGGTCTGCTGGAGGATCTGGCCAACAACGACGCCGAAAAGTACGCGGCCTTCTGGAAGGAATTCGGCCAGGCCTTCAAGGAAGGTCCGATCGAGGACTTCAAGAACAAGGACCGCATCGCCAAACTGCTGCGCTTCTCGTCCACCCACACCGACAGCGACGCGCAGAACGTCTCGCTGGACGACTACATCGGCCGCATGAAGGAAGGTCAGGACAAGATCTATTACATCACCGCCGAAAGCTACGCCGCCGCGAAGAACAGCCCGCACCTGGAAATCTTCCACAAGAAAGGCCTCGAAGTGCTGCTGATGCACGAGCGGGTAGACGATTGGCTGGTCGGCTACCTCACCGAGTACGAGGGCAAGCCATTGCAATCCATCGCCAAGGGCGACCTCGATCTTGGCCAACTGGAAGACGAAACCGACAAGCGGCACAAGGAGGAAGCGGCCAAGGAATTGCAGCCTCTGGTCGAGCGCATCAAGACCGTCCTCGGCGACAAGGTCAGCGAGGTCAAGATCAGCTCCCGTCTCACCGACTCGCCGGCGTGTCTGGTCAGCGATAGTTACGGCATGACCCGCACCATGGAGCGGATCATGAAGTCCGTCGGTCAAGACGTACCCTCAAGCAAGCCGGTGTTCGAAATCAACCCGGACCATGCTCTGGTCGTAAAGCTGAAGTCGGAAGCCGACGAGACTTGCTTCGGAGATCTGACCCATATTCTTTACGATCAGGCCGTCCTGAGTGAAGGTGCGCAACTGGACGATGCGGCCGCTTTCGTGAAGCGGCTCAATGGCTTGCTTCAGAATGTGATGGGTTGACGGGAACCAGGAAAGCGGGTCTTGCGACCCGCTTTCGCTCATCCTCGTCAACATACCTGCTTGCCGACCACACCATCAAAGGTGGTCAATCGCTCCTTGAGTTCACGCTCAATTCCTCGTACAGCCCGTTGGATCGACTGAGAGCTTTTTCCCTGCAGCGAGGCCAAGCGTTCCGGCTAATTGTCCCCTAATTGTCCCGCGGCCTGGGTGATTCCGGCGGAGTTTTGCAAGGGACTCCCACTGACCATCGCTGATCCCAGGGTTGTCGTGACAAACGATAACCACGGTCCCTGAAGTATGAATACCAGGACAATGCCCGCCAGCGCTCCCGTCAGCTCCGCCAAGCGCGTATCGATCGCGGGTGGCGTGTAACTGCTCGACACTATCATGCGATAGCGGCGTATGCGCTGAAGGTTGCTGAAGGAATTCAACTGCCGGAGTTGGCGGGATTCCCATGCCGCCTTGAACAGCGTGATGGAGGCAATCACGGCGACCACCGCCATGAACACGTTGATCGTGGTGATGAGCCAATTCATGGCTTGTTCATAGTCCAGAACCGCGGCTTCCACTGGGCAAGCGGCCAACAAGGAAACTAGGGGGAACAGGTTTACTTTGTTACTTTGGCGACTCATATCAACTCCTGTCAATGCCACGTTAAGACATGCCGTAGGGACCGGCTCGCCGGCCACACTATGGGTTATCCGGTATGAGTGACGTAAAAGCCTCGGTGGTTGCAGGATTGGTAGCCTTCCCTGCCCATGGATCCCTTTCGACAACGACCGCTTTCGTCATCTCTTGTTGGGCTGAATGGTACCGAGAAGCCGAAAACTGGACATGAAGTAATTGACTTAATTTTCAATGGGACTTTACGCCATGGCCGGGTGGCGAAAAGGTGGATGAATGGCTCAGTGAGAGCGCCCATCGGGGCGGGTGAAATGTCACATGAATAACGGCATACGCAAGGGCATCCTTCCCAGGACAATTGTTCGCCACGCAGTTGGGCTTGATGATAGGGGCGAATTCATTCGCCTACCTGCCTGCCGGCAGGCAGGCGATAAATCGCATCATCCTGTTTATCCTGTAGATTCCTGTCCAACTGCTTTTTCTAGGTCCACCTGTTCGAGGATGCGGGCCTTGAGGTCGCGCCACAGTCGGGCGCGGCGGTAGGCCGGTTCGATCCCGAGTGCGAGGGCCAGGCAGCGGTACAGGTCGGTCCGGCCGAAGCCGGTCTCGGCCAGATAGATCACATGGTAGCGATGGGGATTGAGCGCCGAGGCGAGTCGGCGCAGGGCGGGGCGGGTCGGCGGTTTTGCCGACGCCGAGCTCACCGGTGAGCAGTCCGAATCCCGGCGATTGCACCAGCCGGGAACGCAGTCAGGAGCCCATAGCAAAAAGCCCCGCGTGGTGCGGGACTCGGGGGTATTCGTTCGGCAGAAAGCCGGTTTGAAATCGGGCTGGTGGCGGAGAGAGAGGGATTCGAACCCTCGATACGTTGCCGTATACACGATTTCCAGTCGTGCGCCTTCGACCACTCGGCCATCTCTCCAGCAAGCCGTGAATTTTAATCCAAAATGGGGGGGATGTCAGCTCAATAAGTCCCGAACAACGACTGAAGGATGAATCCCCCTCGCCGACTTCCGGCAAATCCGTTTGGCGAGCATCAGGCGCGTTCGATGGGGAAAGCCAGTGCGTCCGCCAGGGATTCCCCCCCGATCAGCGCCATGAGCAGTCGATCCAGGCCGATCGCGATACCGGAACAGTCCGGCAGCCCCACGCGCAGGGCATCCAGCAGCCGCCGGTCGATGGCTGGCTCGGGCAAATCCATGGCGCGCCTTTGCTCGAGGTCGCTCTCGAAGCGCTGCCGCTGTTCCCGAGGGTCGGCCAATTCATGGAATCCATTGCCCAACTCGACACCCTCCAGGAAGATTTCCACCCGTTCAACGAATCGGGCATCGTCCTCGCATCTCCTGGCCAAAGAGGGTAGGCAAGCGGGGTAATGGTAGACGCTGGTCAGCCGCCGCCGCCCGAGTCCCGGCTGGACCCAATGGCTGAACAGGAGATCCAGCCAAATGGGACGATCCCGGCCGCACAACTCGGCGGCCTCGGGCATGCCGCGGGCTTCGGCGACTCGCGCCAACTCGGCAAAACCGGCCTCGAGGGGATGCAAGCCCAGCGCCAAAGTAAAGGCGTCCACATAGCTAAGCCGCTCGGGTGTGAGCAGATCCCGCTCGCCGGACGCCAGCTCGGCAATCAGGGACTCCACTTCGGCCATGAGATCATGCAGCGAAAAGCCCACGCGATACCATTCCAGCAGGGTGAACTCGGGATTGTGGTGGCGACCCACCTCATCGTTGCGGAAGGCCTTGGTGATCTGATAGATGGAGCCCGAACCGGCCGCCAGCATGCGTTTCATGGCGAATTCCGGCGATGTTTGCAGGTAGAGCCGCCTGCTTTCGCGCTGTCCCGGCAGCGTGAAAACCGTCGTGAAAGGGTGCAACAGAGGATCGGTAACGCCACAAGCCCCCATCACAGGGGTTTCCACCTCCAAGACATCGCGGGCGGCGAAGAAGGCCCGGATCTTCGCGTTCAGTCGCGCCCGCTTCCGGAGGGTATCAAGCCCGCATTGGGGCCGCCATCGAGATTCTTCCAACATGAGGGTGGATTTCGTCGGCGGGCCATCTCCCAAAGAGGCGGTCGAAAAATCCGGCCCGGGGTGGGCGGGCAACAGCCTGCCCGGATTCACGATTGTCAGCCTTTCCTCCACTCCCGGCTCGGGGTATGCAGGGCGATTGGACGGCTCACCGCACCTAGGGTTACCGCATGGCCGGAAAAGGACAGGAAATTGGGGAATCGGAGGGATTTACTTGACCCGGGAGACGTATTCGCCGGTACGGGTATCGACCTTGATAACCTCATCGGTCTGGATGAACAGCGGGACCCGGACCACGGCGCCGGTTTCCAGCGTCGCCGGCTTGCCGCCGCCGCCGGAGGTATCGCCGCGAACGCCGGGGTCGGTTTCGACGATTTTCAGTTCGACGAAGTTGGGTGGCGCCACGCCGATAGGGTTGCCGTTGTAAAGAGTCACCTGGCAGATGTCCTGTTCCTTGAGCCATTTCCTGGCATCGCCGACGGCATTCGCGTCGGCGGCATATTGCTCGAACGTCTCGGCCACCATGAAGTGCCACATTTCGCCATCGTTATAGAGATACTGCATGTCGGTATCGACGACATCGGCGGTTTCCAGGGTGTCGCCGGACTTGAAGGTGCGCTCGATGACGCGGCCGGTCTTGAGATTGCGCAGCTTGACGCGATTAAAGGCCTGACCTTTCCCGGGTTTGACGAATTCGTTTTCCAGGATGGTGTAGGGGTCGCCATCCATCATCAATTTCAAACCGCCCTTGAACTCGCTGGTGCTGACTGTCGCCATTCGTGCCTCTGTGCCGTGATGAGCCTGAATAAACCTAGAAAAAGCAGTTGGACAGGAATCTACAGGATAAACAGGATGATGCGATTTACTGTAGGTGCGAATTCATTCGCACACAAGGCCCTGAATAGGCGAATGAATTCGCCCCTACATCAAGCCCAACTGCCGGATTTAGGATAAAACATCGCATTATAATGGATGGTTTATCTTTAAAGAACGGCAATATCCCCCCATGCTTCCCGACTGGCAGATTGAATTGGCCAACGCCCTGACCGATCCCCACGAGCTTCTGACCTCGCTGAACCTGGACGCGCGACAATTTCCCGCCATCGAGGCTGCCTCGGCGGATTTTCCATTCCGGGTGACGCGATCCTATGCCGCGCGCATGCGCAAGGGCGACTCCGGCGACCCCCTCTTGCGCCAGGTTCTGCCATCCGCGCTGGAACTGCGGGAAACGGCGGGATTCGGCGGCGACCCGGTGGGCGACCTGTCATCCGCCGCGCCTCCCGGCATGCTGCACAAATATGCCGGCCGAGTACTCCTGATCGCCACCGGCGCCTGCGCCATCCATTGCCGTTACTGCTTTCGGCGCGACTTTCCGTACTCCGAGCAGCAACTCGCGCATAGCCGGGCGATCGCGGCCATGGAAACCATCGCCCGGGATCCATCGATCCGCGAAGTCATAGTGAGCGGCGGCGATCCCCTGGCGCTGGGGGACGAGCGTCTCGCCGAGCTCGTCCGGTCCATCGCGGCTATTCCTCATGTGCAACGGCTACGCTTGCATTCCCGTTTGCCTGTCGTGCTGCCCACCCGGATCAACCGCCGGCTTCTGGAACTCCTGAGCAATTCGCGACTGCGGATCGTCATGGTCATTCATGCCAATCACGGGAATGAACTGGATGCGGCCGTCGGGGATGCCATGACCGCCCTGACTCGCCATGGCGTGACCACGCTCAACCAGGCGGTATTACTCAAGGGCGTCAACGACGACGAGGCCAGCCTGATCGAGCTGAGCGAGAAACTCTTTGCTATCGGTGTGCTGCCTTACTATCTGCATATGCTGGACCGGGCCAGGGGAACCGCGCATTTCGAAGTGGCCGAAACACGCGCGCTGTCCCTGATGGACGCGTTGCGCCGGCAATTGCCCGGCTATCTCTTGCCACAACTGGTTCGCGAGCAGCCCGGAGCCCCCTACAAGTTACCGGTGGCGTGAGGATGCTTTTCGCCTGAACAGCAAAAGGGGCGAAGAACGCCCCTTTTTCATGCCCATGGAAACCTCTGGAAGCGCTTAGTCTTCGACTTCCACGGCCTTCATGCTGAGCCGCACACGACCCTGGCGGTCAATTTCCAGGACCTTCACCCGGACGATATCGCCTTCGGCGAGCTTGTCGCTGACCTTCTCGACATGCTCCTCGGAGATTTGGGAAATATGCACCAGACCATCCTTGCCGGGCAGCACGGTGACGAAGGCGCCAAAATCCATGAGGCGGGCGACCCGGCCCTCATAAATCTTGCCGACCTCGACCTCGGCGGTAATGGCCTCGATGCGGCGGCGCGCCTCGTCTCCGGCCTCGCGATCGACGGAAGCGATCTTGACCAACCCATCGTCGGTAATGTCGATGCTGGCCCCGGTCTCCTCGGTGATGGCCCGAATGGTGGCGCCGCCCTTGCCGATGACGTCACGTATCTTGCTGGGATCGATGCTGAAGCTGATGATGCGCGGCGCGTAATCGGACATTTCCTGGCGCGGCGCCGGCAAAGCCTCGGCCATTTTGCCCAGGATATGCAACCGCCCTTCCCGGGCCTGCTCCAGGGCCTTGTGCATGATCTCGGGCGTGATGCCGTCGATCTTGATGTCCATCTGCAGGGCGGTGATGCCTTCGTCGGTACCCGCGACCTTGAAATCCATGTCGCCCAGATGATCCTCGTCACCCATGATGTCGGACAGGACCGCGTAGCGATCCCCTTCCTTGATCAGCCCCATGGCAATGCCGGCCACCGGCGCCAGTGTTGGAACGCCGGCATCCATCAGTGCCAGGCTGGAACCACAAACCGATGCCATGGAGCTGGAGCCGTTGGATTCGGTGATCTCCGAGACCACGCGAACGACGTAGGGAAACTCGTCCGGATCGGGCATCACGGCCTGAACTCCGCGCTTGGCCAGCCGTCCATGACCCACCTCGCGCCGCTTGGGCGATCCGATCATGCCGATTTCGCCCACGCAATAGGGCGGGAAGTTGTAATGGAACAGGAAGGTTTCCTTGTATTCGCCCTCGAGCGCGTCGATGACTTGGGCGTCACGACCGGTACCCAGGGTCGCGACGACCAAGGCCTGGGTTTCGCCGCGCGTGAACAGGGCCGAGCCATGGGTGCGCGGCAGAACGGCGGTGCGTATGGATATGGGACGCACAGTGGCAAGCTCTCGACCATCGATTCGCTTCGACTCGTCCAGAATCCGGGCGCGCACCGTGTTGTATTCCAATTCCTCCAGTAGCGTCTTGACGGCCTTGGCGGAGGACTGCCCATCGGCGGTAAGCGCTTCGACAGCCGCGCTGCGGATTTCCTTCAGCGCCTGCTGACGTTGCTGCTTGTCGGCGATCTGGTATCCCGCGCGGATGGCTGCACCCGCTTGCGCCTGGACAGCCTGAACCAGATTTTCGTCGGGCTTGGGTGCTTGCCAATCCCAGGCCTTGCCCCCGACTTCGTCAGCCAGTTCACGAATCGCGCGGATGGCGGTCTGCATCTGCTCATGCCCGAAGATCACCGCGCCCAACATCTCATCCTCGGACAACATGTCGGCTTCGGATTCGACCATCAACACCGCATTTTCGGTACCCGCCACCACCAGATCCAGCAGCGACTCGTCGAGCTGACTGGCCGTTGGATTGAGCACATATCGTTCATCGATGAAGGCAACTCGTGCCGCGCCGATCGGTCCCTTGAAGGGTATACCCGAAAGCGTCAGAGCCGCCGATGCGCCGATCATGGCGGGCACGTCCGGGTCAATCTCGGGATTCAGCGACATCACCGTGGCGGTTACCTGCACTTCGTTGGTGAAGCCTTCCGGAAATAGCGGACGCACCGGACGGTCGATCAATCGCGCGGTGAGAGTTTCCTTCTCGGAAGGACGCCCCTCGCGTTTGAAGAAGCCACCCGGAATCTTCCCGGCGGCATAGGCCTTTTCCTGGTAATCCACGCGAAGCGGGAAGAAATCGATATCGGGTGACGTTTCCTTCTTGCCCACGGCGGTGACAAGGACCACGGTGCCGGCCATGTCGACCAGCACGGCCGCATCCGCCTGCCGCGCGATTTCGCCGGTTTCCAGGCTGACCTGGTGGTCGCCGTACTTGAACTGTTTCCGGATAGGATTCACAAAAATACCTTATAGTTTCGGGATTAGCGACGTAGACCCAGCCTTTCGATCAAGCTCTTATAGCGATCGACATCCTTGCCCTTGAGATAGTCCAACAGCTTGCGACGGTGGTTGACCAAACGCAGAAGCCCCCGGCGCGAGTGATGATCCTTCTTGTTCTGAACGAAATGCGGGGTAAGGTGGTTGATGCGGGCGGTCAACAGCGCGACTTGAACCTCGGGTGATCCTGTATCGTTGGCCGCGAGTTGATAGTCCTTGATGACGGCGCTTTTGTCGGCAGCGGTATAGGGCATTAACGACTCCTGAAAGTCAAACTACTATTAAACGGGGAATTCTAACTTTTCGCCCCTGGTTGTTCAATCAAAGGATTCTCATCGACGCCCTCGAACGGCTGGATTCGTACCCGGGGAAGGCTACCCTGAGAGCTTGTGAATAAACCCCCGGCCTACTGCGGACACCCCTGGACGCCCTCGCTACGGCCGGGGTTTATTCACAAGCTCTGAGCGGAATGGACAAGGCCTAGCCGCTGGCCAGCATGCGCCGGGGTCCTACCCGACCATCCTCGAGAACCTCGCCCAATCCCAGGAATCCCAGGCTGCGGCCGTACAGCCGCACCCAGCCTTGAGTCGGCGCCTGCGGCACGAAAAGGGGATTGCCCTGGCGAACCCGTTGGCTCATGTCGTCATTCAGCTCGACGGCGGGCAGGTGGGAAACAAGCCGATCCATGGGCAGCAGCCGGGCATCCCGCTCTTCCAGGGTCAACGACTCGAGTTCATGCATCGTTAGAGCCTGGGCGATATTCAGCATCCCAACGCCAGTGCGGCGCAGCATCTCGACATGTCCGCCGCAACCGAGGAATCGGCCAATTGCTTCCGCCAGGGATCGCACATAGGCGCCCTTGGAGCAATGCACTTCGAGCTCCAGGCAACCCGCGTCGAAAACCACGAGACGCAGTTCATGAATGACGATGCGCCGAGCCGCGCGCTCGACTTCGATGCCCTTGCGCGCCAGTTCATACAAACGCCGCCCCTGATGCTTGAGAGCGGAATACATGGGCGGCACCTGATCGATTTCGCCGCGCAGCGGCGCCAGTGCCGCCTCGATGAGCGAATCCGACAGTTCGGGGATGGGCTTCGTCGCGATCACCCTGCCCTCGATATCCGCCGTATCCGTTTCCACCCCCAGACGGACCCGAAACCGATAGCGCTTGTCGGTGTCGAGGAGGAAGCGGGACAGCTTGGCGGCTTCCCCCAGGCAAACCGGCAACAAGCCACTGGCGATCGGATCAAGGCTGCCGGTGTGCCCCGCCTTGCGCGCCTGGAACACTCTGCGAACCTTTTGCAGGGAGGAATTGGATGAATAGCCGCTGGACTTATCCAGCAGGAATACACCGCTGATGGCGCGTTGGCTCGCGCGTCCGACGCTCATTCCGAATGGGTTTCCTCGTCCGGTTGAGCCGATTCGCGCGCCAGGTTCTGCAGCAGCTCATCCATCCGCATGCCACGCTCTATGGAATCATCATAGGCAAAGCGAAGTTCCGGCAATACCCGGATGCGGATGCGCTTGCCGAGTTCGTGGCGCAGCTCGGTCGCGCAGTCCCCCAAGCGCTTGACGCACTGTTCGGGGGAGCAACGCGCCCCGAGGAAACTCACGTAGAGCTTGGCCACGGCGAGATCACGGGTGAGTTCCACATCGCTGAGCGTCACCATGCCCAGTTCGGAATCCTTGACGCGGGTACGGATCAGATCGGCCACTTCACGCTGAATCTGGGACGCCAGCCGATCGCTGCGTTTGAATTCCCTGGGCATCAGATATTGACCTGGACCTTTTCGAAGACCTCAATCTGGTCGCCGACCTTGATCTCGTTGTAGTTCTTGACGCCCATGCCGCATTCCATGCCGGCCTTGACCTCGGACACATCATCCTTGAAGCGCCGCAACGAATCGAGTTGACCCTCGAAGATCACCACGTTGTCACGCAGCACACGGATGGGCAGGTTACGTTTGACATAGCCTTCCGTGACCATGCAGCCGGCGATGGCGCCGAACTTCGGATGACGGAACACGTCGCGAACCTCGGCGTTGCCGACGATTTGTTCGCGGAACTCCGGTTCCAGCATGCCCTTGAGAGATTTCTTGATATCGTCGATGGCCTCGTAAATGATGCTGTAATAGTGCAGATCGACGCCGCGCTCCTCGATCAGCTTGCGGGCGCCGGCATCGGCGCGTACGTTGAAACCGATGATGATGGCGCTGGAAGCCAGGGCCAGGTTGGCGTCCGATTCGCTGATGCCGCCGACACCGCCGCCGATGACCTTGACTTTGACCCTATCGGTCGACAGGTCGGTCAGCGAGCCGCGCAAGGCCTCCAGACTACCCTGAACATCGGCCTTGATGATGATGTTGAGGTCCAGCGTCTCGGTGGCGCTCTCCATCCGAGCGAAGATGTTGTCCAGCTTGAGCGACTGCTGTTCGGCGAGCTTGCTGTTGCGGAGTTTCTCCTCGCGCTGCATCGCGATTTCGCGCGCCTTGCGCTCATCGGCCACGACGATGAACTCATCGCCCGCGTTGGGCGCGCCGGACAAGCCCAGCACCTCGACCGGACAGGAAGGTCCGGCCTCCTTGAGCGGCTTGCCGTTCTCGTTGAACATGGCTCGCACGCGGCCGAACTCCATGCCGCACAGCAGAAAATCCCCCTTCCTCAGCACACCCTGCTGGATCAGGATGTCGGCCACAGGACCGCGACCCTTTTCCAGCTTGGACTCCAGAACCACACCCGTCGCGGGTATGTGGTAGGCGGCTTTCAGCTCCAGAACCTCCGCCTGCAACAGGATGGCTTCCAGCAAGGTGTCGATGCCCTGCCCGGTCTTCGCGGAAACCTCGACGAACTGGCTATCGCCGCCCCATTCCTCGGGAATGACGTTGAAATTGGTCAGCTCATGCTTGACCTTTTCGGGATCGGCCTCGGGCTTGTCGATTTTGTTGACCGCCACCACCATCGGGACCTTGGCGGCCCGCGAGTGTTCGATCGCCTCGCGCGTCTGCGGCATCACGCCATCGTCCGCCGCCACGACCAGCACCACGATGTCCGTGGCCTGGGCGCCACGCGCGCGCATGGCGGTGAACGCGGCGTGGCCTGGCGTATCCAGGAAGGTAACCGCGCCCTGCTCGGTCTTGACCTGATAGGCGCCGATGTGCTGCGTGATGCCGCCCGCCTCGCCCGCCGCGACCCGACTCTTGCGAATGTAGTCCAGCAGCGAGGTTTTGCCGTGATCGACGTGACCCATGATGGTGACCACCGGTGCGCGGGGCGTTTGCTCGGCCTGCGAGGCCAGATTGAGGGTCGCCTCGATTTCGGCCTCCAGCACATTCTCGACTTGGCGCACGGCCGTATGCCCCATTTCCTCGACCACCAGAATCGCCGTATCCTGGTCCAGAATCTGGTTGATGGTGGCCATGACCCCCATCTTCATCAGGGCCTTGATCACTTCGGTGGCCTTGACCGACATGCGCTGGGCGAGATCGGACACCGTGATCGACTCCGGAATGCTGACTTCCCGGACGACCGGACCGGTCGGCTTCTCGAATCCATGTCGGGATTCCGGAATGACGACCGGTTTGCCCGGTTTGACTTTCTTCTTGACCTTGGCCTTGATGCGCAAGCTGTCGAGGCTGGCTCCGTCTTCCAGAAGTTTGTCGCGTTCCTTCTTCTTCCCTCGTCGTTCCTCTTCCATCTCGGCGGCGCGAGCCGCCGCGGGTGGAGCGGTCGATGGCCTGGGCTTGGGCGCTTCCGGCTGAACCCGAGGGGCTGGAGTCGCGGTAGGCTTGGGCGCGGGTTCCTCGGGTCTTGACAGGACCTCGGGTTTTTGATCGGCCAGCCTCTCGGCCTCCAGCCGTCGCTGCGCCTCTCGCTGGCGGACGGTCTCCTGCTCGGCGGCCATGCTCTCCCGAGCCTCGCGTTCGCGTCGCTTCCGCTCTTCCGTTTCGTGACGCTCACGCTCTTCGCGGAGCCTTTGCGCCTCGGCGTCGGCCGCGCGACGCTGCTGTTCTTCCAGCGCCAGACGAGCCGCCTCCGCCTCATGGAGGCGCTCGCTGACCTCCGGCAATTCGCTCCGCTTGACATAGGTTCGCTTCTTACGGACCTCCACGCTGATGGTCTTGGCCACCTTGCCGGGAGTAGCCTTGCCCTGCTTAAGTTCGCTGACGGTACGGCGCTGCAGGGTCACCCTCTTGGGATTGGTCACATCTTCGCCACCCTGCTCCTTGCCATGACTTTGCCGCAGAAAAGTCAGAAATTTGAGCTTCTCCTTGTCGGTCAGCAACTCTTCCGCCCCACTCTTCTCGAGACCGGCCTCGCTCAACTGGGACAGGAGACGCTCCAACGGAATACCGACGACTTCGGCAAGCTGTCTTACTGTTAAATCGCTCATACTAGGTCTCTGCCATTCCGAATTCGGTTAACTTTCCGCGAACCAGGGCCGCCGGGCAATCATGATCAACTGACCCGCTCTGTCCGCGTCCATGCCTTCGATCTCAAGCAACTCGTCGATGGACAGCTCCGCCAGATCCTCAACCGTGGCGACGCCCCGGGAGGCGAGCTGATAGGCCGTTGCCCGATCCATGCCCTCCATGTTCAACAACTCCTCCGTGGGCTCCGCCGTTTCGAGCTCTTCCTCGGTGGCGATGGCCTTGATGAGCAGGGTATCCCGGGCCCGATTGCGCAGGCTGTCGACCAGGCTTTCATCGAACTCCTCGATTTCGAGCAATTCCTTGGCGGGTACGTAGGCAAGCTCCTCGACGGTGGAAAACCCCTCGCGCACCAGAACCTCCGCCACGCTTTCGTCGACATCGAGCTGCTCGACGAAGGACTGGATCAGCGCTTCCGTCTCCTTCTCGCTCTTTTCCTCGGCCTGGCTCTCGCTCATCACATTCAGGGTCCATCCGGTCAGTTCGGAGGCAAGTCTCACATTCTGACCGCCCCGACCGATCGCCATGGAGAGGTTTTCATCGCTGACGGCAATATCCATCGAGTGCCGGTCCTCGTCCATCACGATGGAAACGATCTCGGCCGGCGACATCGCGTTCACCACGAACTGGGCCTCGTTTTCGTTCCAGAGGATGATGTCGACGCGCTCGCCGGCCAGTTCGTTGGACACCGCCTGAACCCGGGAGCCGCGCATCCCCACGCAGGCGCCGACAGGATCGAGCCGCGGGTCCTTGCTGCGGACCGCGATCTTGGCGCGCACACCCGGATCGCGCGCGGCGCCGACGATTTCGATGATGCCTTCGCCGACCTCCGGCACTTCCAGCCGGAACAGCGCCACGATAAGATCGGGCGTGGTGCGCGACACGAACAACTGCGGACCGCGCACCTCCTGGCGTACCTCCTTGAGGTAGCCGCGCAGCCTGTCGCCGGAGCGCACGGCCTCGCGCGGAATCATCTCCTCGCGGGGAATGAAGGCCTCGACGTTATTGCCCAGATCCAGGAATATATTGCCGCGTTCGACCCGTTTGATGATACCGGTCACGAGTTCGCCAACGCGATCCTTGTAGGCTTCGAGGATCTTTCGCCGCTCGGCATCGCGTACCCTTTGCACGATGACCTGCTTGGCGGTCTGCGCCTCGATGCGTCCGAATCCGATGGATTCCATGGGCTCCTGGACGAACTGACCCACCTCGACGCTACCGAACTTCTGCCGCGCCTGCCCAATCGTCATCTGCATATCGGGATTGAACGGCTCCTCGCCACCCGCGGCATCCGACTCAACCACCCGCCAACGGCGGGAGGTTTCGTAATCGCCCGTCTTGCGGTCGATCAGGACACAGGCATCGATGCGGTTCTAGTGGCTCTTGATGGTGGCCATGCGCAACGCGTCCTCTATCGCCGCGAAGACGATGTCTTTCTCTATATCCTTTTCGTGGGAAAAAGCATCAACCACGAGGAGAATTTCTTTATTCGCCATTGGCGTCATCCTAAGGCAATGTTATTTATCGAATTCCGGCGACAATCGCGCCTTCTCAATCAGATCGTGAGGAATGCGCAGCGTCCGGTCATCCTCGACCAGCAGGACATCCCGTCCCTCCACGCCGAGCAATCGCGCCTTGTAGCGGCGGCGCCCATCCAGTGGCCGCGAGAGCTGCAACCGGACCCTCTCGCCCTTGAACCGCTCGAAATGTTCGAGACTGAACAGAGGTCGGTCCAAGCCGGGCGAGGAGATTTCCAGTTGATACCGCCCCGGAATGGGATCCTCCACATCCAGCACACCGCTCAATTGGTAGCTGACAGCCGAGCAATCATCGAGAGTGATGCCCTCGGGCCGGTCGATGTAAACACGCAGCACGCGTTGATGACCGTCGAACTCGACACCCACCAATTCGTAACCCATGCCCCGCACCACCGGTTCGAGCATATTGACCAGACCGTCGCGCGCTCTCAAACCCTCACCTCGCAAACACCCGAAAAAAAATGGGCTCAAGGCCCATCCATTCACCAGTCCCCAAAAACCAAAAACGCCCCGAAGGGGCGAATCTCGAAAGGGTCATCCTCAAACGCTAAGAATAACACCCTAAAACGCATATAATCATAGCATCCAACGGCGCGCTTTGGAACCTCCTCCAGCCTCCTTCTGAATCAGGACATGGAACTTGGCCCGATTCCGCCGCCCCGTCAAATCGCGTCCAGGGAGGAACACCCAAAAGCCTCGCGGACTGGATGTGTCGCGGGATCAAAGACCAACGAGGCTGGCGCAGGGATTGGCCGCGGTGTCTCGATACGTTGAATCCCTGGTCAAACCGAGTCAGTCCTTCACTGGTTCGCTTGCTCCGTCCAACGCCGTCAGTATCTCGCGCCCGCGTTTCGAAATTCCGCGCAGTACGGCCCGCCGACCCGAGCCTTCGTAAAGCAGATCGATATCCAGGTCGGGTTTGGGCAGGCAGCCTTCACCGCGCTCCGGCCACTCCATGAAACAGATGGCTTCTGTCTCCAGGTAGTCGCGGATGCCCATCCACTCCAGTTCCTCTGGGTCGTTCAGCCGATAGAGATCGAAATGGTAGACCATGGTTCCCGGCAAGGCGTATTGCTCCACCAACGTGAAGGTCGGACTTTTTACCGCGCCTTGATAGCCGGCCTGCCGCAAACAGCCCCGCACAAAGCTGGTCTTGCCCGCACCGAGTTCGCCACGCAGGAAAATCAGACACCCCGCCGCCAATCGCGACATGACGGCTTGCCCGAAACGAAGGGTTGACGCCTCGTCCGGGAGTTCGATACTTATCTCGGTCATGCGCGATTGGAAAAACCGGGCTCTACAAGTGGATAACCAACAATCGTTCATCGGGTAAAGGTCTTCCTGACCGCCAAGTCCCGCGCACCAGGATGCATCATGCTAACAGCATGCCGAAAGACGTTGTCGCCCTTCCCTTCGGCAGCTTGACGCAAGGCCGCGACGGGGCTCCGAGCTTGTGAATAACCCCCCGGCCGTAGCGAGGGCGTCCCTGGGCGTGGTGGGCAAGGCGCGGAGATGCACAAAATCTGGGAGTCCAGCAGCGCTAAACGACCAGATTTTGGGGGTCCCCGCAACGCCGCCCACCGCGTCCAGGGGTATCCGCAGTAGGCTGGGGGGTTATTCACAAGCTCTCACTCCATGCCACGGAAAGCAAGAGGGAGGAGCAGAACCATCAGCGGTGATGAACCAGCTAACTTGCCTTGGACTCGGTTCATTCCCGTGAGAAAGTCATACGCGCAAGGATGATGGACTCTCGCCCCAAAGACCCGTGCTCTTGGTATGCTTTTATTGTCCATGGCCGCGCGAACCTGGAGGCACCCTTGGACCCCGATCCAAGGGCGGCGCGATCCGGATCGAATCCAGGATGCTTGCACAATAGCGAGGAGACACGGTAGTTACCCCGGCATATTCAAACCCAGGGCCGGCACATGACCGAAGCCCCGATAAACCCACCCAAGACGGCCAGCAACTTGCAACATGACCATGCGCGACGTGACGCCCAAGACCATCTACCTCAGGGATTACACCCCACCGCCCTTCCTCATCGATCGCGTCGAACTGCTGCTGGAGCTTGACGAGGCCGCAACCCGAGTCACCTGCACCTTGCGACTGCGGCGTAATCCCGACGCCGAACGGCGCGCGTCGACGCTCAAGCTGGATGGCGAGCAACTGGAGTTGGTCTCGGTCAAGATTGGCGGACTGCTCCAGGAACCGTCGCGCTATGCCGCAACGCCGGAACACCTGGTGATCAACCATCCGCCGGAACAACCCTTCGACCTGGAAGTCGTCAACGTGATTCATCCCTCCGCCAATACGGCGCTCGAAGGACTCTACCTCTCGGGGGGCATGCTCTGCACCCAATGCGAGGCGCAGGGCTTTCGCAAGATCACCTATTTTATCGATCGTCCCGATATCATGGCGACCTATCGGACCACCCTGATCGCCGATAAGGAGCGTTTCCCGGTGCTGCTGTCGAACGGCAACCTGGAGGGCGCGGGCGATTTACTGAATGGGCGGCATTGGGCGCGCTGGACCGACCCCTTCAAGAAACCCTCTTACCTGTTCGCCCTGGTGGCGGGCCAACTGGACTGTCTCGAGGACCGTTACCCAACGGGTTCGGGCCGCGAGATCATCCTGCGCCTCTTCGCCGAAGCCCGCGATATCGACAAATGCGGACACGCCATGGCCTCGTTGAAGCATGCCATGCGCTGGGACGAGGAGAAATACGGGCGCGAATACGATCTCGATCTCTACATGATCGTCGCCGTCAGCCATTTCAACATGGGCGCCATGGAGAACAAGGGACTCAACCTGTTCAACACCAAGTACGTGCTGGCGCGTCCCGACACCGCCACGGATACCGACTATGAGCACATCGAAGGCGTCATCGCCCACGAGTACCTCCACAACTGGACGGGCAATCGCATCACGTGTCGCGACTGGTTCCAGCTCAGCCTCAAGGAAGGCCTGACGGTTTTCCGCGACCAGGAATTCTCGGCCGATCGCCATTCCCGCGCGGTCAAGCGAATCGACGAGGTCAACATGCTGAGAACCCGGCAATTCGCCGAGGACGCCGGCCAGCTGGCGCACCCG
>Ga0233420_10000209_pt1 | contig 26647 bp, 29 predicted proteins | sample Watercolumn_Mata_4_FD_183009 | JGI IMG/M metagenome (GOLD analysis project Ga0233420, IMG submission 183009) | Freshwater microbial communities from Lake Matano, South Sulawesi, Indonesia - Watercolumn_Matano_2014_102_MG | ecosystem: Environmental > Aquatic > Freshwater > Lake | place...
CGCAAGCACGTCTTCGGTTACTATCGCTGGTCGAGCCATCTTCTGTTTGTCTTTGAGTTTTCGATTCGGGAGCGACCTCCCTACAAACAGAAGTTATATTATGATTATCTTGAATGCAAATTAGAATGACTTCGCTGATTCTGCATGGATTGCCATGTCGCAAAGCTCCTCGCAATGACCGGGTAAGTATAACCACCGACGTACGTTATTCCGATCACATCATTCATGTCCCATATGGCGCACGCTTCAGTTTAACGGTTTAATAGGCTTGTGTTCTTTATTCCGAAGAGGGCCAGCACGGGGGCCTGCCCCTACGAAGAATTTGGTTCTTTTCCTTATTATGCTCTGAAACCGTAACGACTAGTGATACCCGCGACCTGAACTCAACCCTGAACTGACATGAACATCGACCGCATAGCAAGCGAAGCTCTCAAGCTCGATCCGAAAAGCCGCGCCATTCTTGCGGAGACAATCTGGGAAAGTCTGGAAGACCCATACCTCGAATCTTCAGACGTAACTGATGAAGAATCAATCAGTTTAGCCATAAAAAGAGACAAGGAGATCGAAAACGGAACCGTCACGCCGCTCTCGCACAAAGAGCTGATGGAGAGGTTGCGCAGACATGAAGATTGAATACCATCCGGCCATAGAGGGTGAACTTCGCAAAATTATCAAGAACTACAACGAATGTTCAGCCGGACTTGGAACGGAATTCCTGAACGAATTCGAGCATCAGGTACTCAAGATAGCCGCCAATCCACTCCGATGGGTGGCGGTCAAAGGCACTATCCGCAGATCACTGATGCACCGATTTCCGTATGTCATTTACTTCCGGATTGTTCGTCCTGATACTTTGCGAGTAACTGTAATCAAGCACCAGCGCAGACATCCAAGAAGAGGGATGAGTCGGCGGTAAAGGAAAAACTTGAGGGCGTCGATTACACGACAGATTCCCGGTTATGTTCTTTTTGCAGGAGTTTTTCGTAGAGAGACTCGGGAGCGATATCCGCTCCGTTGGGCTGAGCGATGGATGGGGGGAGAGGCACGAACACAGGACCTTTTTCCAGGTACTCTGATCGATCCCACCATGCAACCCATCGTCGAAAAACGAAGACTCGTCATCGCGAGTCCCGACCTGTCGGGGCGCGGCGATCCATCTTTACTGACTTCGCTGATTCTGCATGGATTGCCGCGTCGCTACGCTCCTCGCAATGACGGGATAACTTTAATCTCAGAAGTAAGTTATCCTGATCTGCCTTGAATTTGGTTCTTTTCCTTCTTAGGCACTGATGCCGTAACGATTGCATGAACGAGGCTCCCGGCTTTACTTAACCCTGAACTGTTGTTCGGCTCTCTCGAACTCATCACGACGCTCTCCAACCAGAAATTTCTTTTCTCTTGTTTGTTATACGGCAATGCCGTATCGTATACTTATGCAAGTTGTCATTGAAACCCCCGATTATCTTGCCAGTGCAAAAGCGGCAGGATTGACTGATGACAAGCGACGCTCCATTGCGGACTACGTTGCACGAAATCCTGACGCTGGCGTGGAAATGAAGGGGACAGGCGGAGCACGGAAAATCCGGTTTGGCGGACGAGGCAAGGGAAAAAGCGGAGGATATCGGGTTATTACGTTCTATGCCGGAATCGACATTCCGGTATTTCTGCTGTCGGTTTTTTCAAAAGGGGAAAAAGCCAATTTGTCGCAAGCTGAAAGGAATGAATTGAGAGAAATTTTGGGCTCGATTGCCGAGGCCTACAGAGAAGGAGTGAAACGCAATGTCAGAGGCAGGAAGTAAACTGATCAGTTCGGCGCGGCAAGCGCTTGCCTATGCCCGCGGCGAAACAACGGAAGGCTTTGTCACGCATGTGCCGCAAGAGGTGGATGTTAAGGCGATCCGCAAAAGTCTCGGATTGACGCAACCGGAGTTTTCCTTGCGATTTGGTTTCGATATTCGTGCCGTACAGGATTGGGAGCAGAAACGCCGCAAACCGGAACGCTCGGCGCGAGTGTTGCTGACGGTCATCGCCCGCGAACCCGAAGCCGTCAGGCGCGCGTTGTCGGAGTGAACGCCTGATTGATGGTTTCAGCGGTTCCGGGATGTTGATCCGTTGCTAAAAAATTCTACTGTTGATCTTCTGGGTCAATATGCGGAGCTGGGGCTTCGCGTTCCCAGGTGGATTCCTGCTTTCATTCTTTTTGCAGGATTTTTTCGTAGAGCGATTCAGGAGCGATATCCGCTCCGTTGGGCCATGCGATGGATGGGGGAGAGAGGGGCGAACACAAGACCTTTCTCCGGATTCTCTGAAAAATCGAACGAATCCCGGGGTGAACCCCGGGGATGCTCTACTGAAGGGGGCGGTTTCGTGTCAACGAATTAATGACGCATGATTATAGTACCCTGTTCAAAGCTGCATTTCTTCTCAACTTCTCGAAATCGAAATCCGGATCGAAATCGAATAGTATGGCAACTGGCAGAAGGAAAACGCTCCGGAAACGGAATCGAGACCGATACTTTCACAGGTTTTACAGACTTGATCGGGCACAGGCACTTCGTCGGCGGCAGAAAACAACCGATTTCGATAGCGATTCCGCTGGAAACCGAAACCGCACTTCACCATCGGCCTTGCCTCACAGCTGACCCTCGGGTGTATCCGTCAATCTGGACTTGACACGACAGTAGGGCTGAAGCTCAGGGAAAATGAATGCAGGAAATGGAATTCTGCCGACAGGTCGGGACATATCTTGTCGATTGGCAGGATGCTATCAGGTAATCGTACTGGCCGGTTGCTGTTGTGAGGCTGCTATCGGCACGGGGCGCCAACCGGTGGGAGCGGGTTCGATGGTGCATTCGACGAGGTTCATCTCTTTGATCATAAGTGTGCGCGAGGGGTAGTGCCGGACAAGTTCGTAGTCGTGGGTGCCGATGATGACGCTTATGCCTTTGGCGTTGATCTTTTTGAGATATTCGAGGATTTCAATCGAGGTGTCTGGATCAAGGTTGCCCGTCGGTTCGTCGGCGATGATGACGGCCGGATCACCGACCAGCGCCCTGGCGATGACGACACGCTGCTGTTCGCCGCCGGAGAGGTTCTGTGGCATCTCCTTCGCGGCGTTTTCGAGGCCTACCTCTCTGAGGGCGGTCATGACCTTCTCCCTGACAAGCTTGTGTCTGGTGCCGGTAACCTTGAGCACGAAGGCCAGGTTTTCATAGACAGTCCGGTCTTCGAGAAGCCTGAAGTCCTGAAAGACGATGCCGAGCCTGCGCCTGAGCATGGCGATTTTCCCTTTCCTTATCTTCCGCGAACTGAAGCCGTTAACGACGATTTCCCCTTTCACCGGTTTGACCTCCATATAGAGCGACTTGAGCAGCGTGGTTTTGCCGCTGCCGCTCCGGCCCACGATGTAGACCAGTTCTCCCGGCTGGATGAAGAGGTTCAAATTCCTGAATATGGGTTTTTTCCTTATGTCTATATCAGTATTGAGAAAGGTGATCATGGGTGACTATGAGGTTTTTGTTCTGTTCATGGCTATGGTGGCGGCGAGCCGGACGGCTTCATAAAAACTGCGTTCCGATGCTGTGCCTTTGCCGGCCTGGTCGAAGCCGGTGCCGTGATCGGGCGATGTTCTGACGATGGGCAGGCCAAGCGTGACGTTGATGCCACTGTCGAAGGCAAGCACCTTGAACGGCAGGAGTCCCTGATCATGGTACATGGCGACGATGAGGTCGTAGTCGCGATACCGTTTCGCACCGAAAAAGCCGTCCGCCGGAAATGGCCCGTCGATCTGCATCGCCAGCGCCAGCCGCTCGATAGCCGGACGAATGACCGTGGTTTCCTCGTCGCCCATGACGCCGCCGTCAGAGGCGTGCGGGTTCAGGCCGAGCACGGCGATTTTCGGTTCGTTCAGCCGGAAGTCGCGCTGCATCGAACCGGCAAGCGAGGCGAAGAAGTTGTCCAGATTCATCGTTCGCACCAGCTCCGGCACCTTCGAGAGCGGTTCATGGATCGTAGCCAGAGCGACCTTAAGGCCGGAGACGGGATCGACGAAGAGCATGATCTGCGACGAGACGCCGAAGAAGTTCGCCAGAAAATCGGTGTGGCCGGTGTTGCGGTATCCTGCCAGTGCAATCGCCTCCTTGTGCAGCGGTGCGGTGACGAGCGCATCGCACAGCCCGTCGCGGCAGAGCGTCGCGGCGGTTTCGAGCGAACGCATCGCGATTTCGCCGGCGCCTGCTGAGATCGTTCCTGGCTGGATCGCCTCCGGCTCGGCAATGCTCAGCACATGCAGCGTGCCGGGTTCCGGCCTGAAGCTTTCGATAGCCGACGGGTCTTCGATTCGTTGCAGCCGTACCGGAAGGTCGAGGCTGTCACGATAGAATTCAAGCGCCCTGAACGAACCGGCGGCAATGTATCGATCGTTTCCCGAACGGAGCCGGATAACGCTTTTCAGGATGATTTCGGGGCCAATGCCATGAATGTCGCCGGTCGAGAAAACAAGTCGCATTTTCAGAGCCTCTTGTATGCGGTCGCGATCTTCTCGTCCTTCTTCACGCCGAGCGAGGCGAGCCAGAAAAGCACCGGTTCGGGCAGCAGCATGAAGAGGCCACTTCCGGGCGAGAAGCTGACAGAGGTCGATTGCGTTTCAAGGTACTGCTTCAGGAAATGCCCGCCCGCCAGACCGACAAAGAGGTCGGCGGCGAAGAGCGCGAAACAGAGCGTGATGAGCGTCTGCTGGAGCTTGCGGTTCTTGAACATGAAAACGGTGGCTATTGAAACGATGCCGGTAAGTGGCGACAGTATTCCCCCGCCGATGCTTCCGGCGGTGACGATGAGGCCCGCGCCCTGCACGTCCATGAAGTCGCCGAAGAGGATGAGGTGGTCGGTCGTGAAGCTCCAGAAAGGTTGCGTCATGCTGCCGAAAGCGAGCAGCGTGGCAAGGAACAGGTAGAGAGTCTGGATTCTGCTGAACATGGCTTACGAGGTTTAGGTTCGTTGCATGATATGCTCTGAATATACGGAAAACATGACTTCACGGCACGGCTCTTTGTTGCTGGATGACGATACGATGGATTTGAGATTGATCAGTCTGGAACAGTCTGGGATCGGGATGCCGATCAAGGGGTTGTGGATACTGCCGTCGCGAATGTTTTCACGGGAGGAGGGCATCGGTTTGCTTCGAAGGTAAAGCGGTGTGAGGGGAAATGAACGGCTGAAGTGGGGAAAAGTTATGATTTTGGTTGATTTTCGAAAGCTGCCCGAAGTTTATCGATGGTTTCTTTTCGCGGCATTCTCTTTCGGTCTGCCTATATTTTACTACATGGATGCTCACCATCAACAAGCCTGATTATGCAGATCGACAGCATTGAAATACGGAACTATCGTCTTTTTCGATATGCCGAACTCAAGAATCTGCCGCGAATGACCATCGTGGTTGGCGCGAACGGTTCAGGCAAATCGACCTTGTTCGATGTTTTCAGCTTTCTCAAGGAATCACTGTCTCAGAGCGTTGCCGTTGCCGTGAACAAGCGGGGCGGATTCAAGGAGCTGGTGAGTCGGGGAGAGCAGGGCCCGATAGGTTTTACCGTTCGCTTTCGCGAAAGCAGTGGCAGAATGGCTACCTACCAGCTCGATGTTTCTCAGGATGATGGGCGTCTGGTAGTCGAGCGTGAAATCCTCAAATTTCGCCGAGGGCAACGCGGTCAGCCGTGGCATTTCGTCAATTTTTCTAGAGGAAAAGGTACGGCGATCACCAATGAATCGGTTTATGGGCAAGAGAATGCCGAGGCTGAACGAAAAGAATACGTGCTCGATGATCCGGGTGTGCTTGCAATCAAAGGGTTGGGGCAGTTCAAGGAGTTTCGGGTGGTCTCGGAATTTCGCAGCCTGATCGAAAACTGGCATATATCGGATTTTCATATCAGCGAAGCGCGTCCGAGTACCGATTTCGGTTATTCCGAACATCTTTCGACTCGCGGCGACAACATTCCGCAGGTGGCTCAATTTCTTTATGAAAATCATCGGGATCGATTCGATATGGTGCTTGACGCCATGAAGAAACGGGTTCCGGGCGTGAGCATGGTGGAGGCGAAACCAACGGTCGATGGCCGTCTGGTGCTTCAGTTTCAGGATGGCAGTTTCAAGGATCCGTTCATTTCCCGCTACGTTTCGGATGGCACGATTAAAATGTTCGCTTACCTCGTGCTTCTTTACGATCCAAAACCCCATCCGCTGCTTGCGGTGGAGGAACCTGAAAATCAGCTTTATCCTGAGCTGTTGCCCGAGTTGATCGAAGAGTTTCGAGATTACGCCCGTCGCGGCGGGCAAGTGTTCGTGTCAACGCATTCTCCCGATTTTCTCGATGGAGCACAACTCGATGAGGTCTTTCTGCTTGCAAAAAAAGATGGATTTACGACGATCAAACGCGCTTCGGAGAGCGATTTGCTGAAAAACCTTGCTGCAGAAGGAGATTTACCCGGAGCGCTCTGGCGTCAGGGGCTTTTCGAGGGGGTCTGTCAATGATGTGCAAGGTCGTCTTTCTGCTTGAAGAGCGGTCGATGAAAGCGCTTCTCGAAGGTCTGATGCCTCGATTTTTCCCTGATTTGAAATTTCAATGCGTTCAGCACGAAGGAAAGCACGATCTTGAAAAGAGCATTCCAAGAAAACTTCGGGGCTGGCAAGAGCCTGGTGTTCATTTTGTTGTTGTCTATGATAATGACAGGGGCAATTGCATCGAGTTGAAGCAGCGGTTGACCGCATTATGCAATGAATCGGGACGGCCGGACACACTCGTGCGAATCGCCTGTCAGGAACTCGAAGCGTGGTATTTCGGAGATACTGAAGCCTTGTCGCTGGCATTCGATAAAAAGCAATTGAGAACTATCGGTGACAAAGCGCGTTATCGTGATCCTGATTCAATGGCATATCCCTCCAAAGAGCTGTCAAAGCTGATTCCAGAGTTTCAGAAAATTTCCGGAGCCAGGAAAATGTCGGTTCATCTGAGCCGGACAGCGAACCGTTCAGGCAGTTATCACGAACTGATGGACGGGATAGAGCGCCTGGCTGCTTCGATGTCGTTGCCGGAGTGAACAGGATTGGCTGATTCTGGCTTTGCTTTTTCCAAGACCTCTGTTTGTCTTCTTTTTTTGCCCGCCATGCTGCATCCCGATCCGTCACTTTTTCCGGCAATATCCCGCGACAGCTTCGGCGATGATTCTGGTGGCTCCGAGCCGGGAGCGGACGTAAGTGCCGGCATTTTCACCGGCGCGTTTCAGATGCGTGGTTTCCCCGACAAACTTTGTCAGCGCCTCCCGCAGTTCTGGCTCGCCGGTAACGACCGTGGCTGCTCCGGCTTCGATCAGGCCGGCGGCTTCGGGCGAGTTGCCGTGGCGCGGGCCGAAGAGCACCGGAATGGCGTGTGCGGCGGGTTCGATGGTATTGTGCACGTTCACGCCAAAGCCGCCGCCAACGTAGGCAATCGAGGCGATGGCGTACAACTCGGCGAGATAGCCGACCTGATCGACTACGAGCACCTGCGTTGCCTGGTCGAAGCGCTCGTCCAGCGCGGAGATGGTCGTCGCTTCGATTCCACTCTTCCGCAAGAAGCGCAACAGTCGTTCGATGTTCGGCGCGTCAACCCTGTGCGGCACCAGCACGAGGCTGATTTTTTCACGAACCGATAGCCATGCGGGAATAAGAATCGCCTCGTCCGGCTCCCAGGTGCTTCCGCCGACCAGCGTCATCCGGTCGCGGAACATCGGCTTGAGTTTTGCCGCGCGGTTGTCGCTTTTTCGCTGCCGTTCGACAACCTGGTCGAATCGCGGGTCGCCCGCCTGCCGGACGCTCGTGCATCCAAAGCGTTTGCGGAAGGTTGCAGCGTCGCTCTCATCGATGGTGAAAACCTTGTCAAACAGCGTAAAAAGGTCGCGGTAAAATCCTCTCAATCCGTGTTTGAGATAGGGTGAACCTGGAGGCAGGGCGGTGGCGGCGAGTATCATTTTCGCTCCGCTGTTTTTTATGGCTTGAAGGTGGTTCGGCCAGAAGTCGTAGCGCATCAGCATGAAGATATCCGCGCCGATGAGCGTTGCGAGTTGACGGGCGTTCTCCGGCGTGTCGAGAGGCAGGTAGAATACCGCCGCCGCGTCAGGGTAGTGCTTGCGCGTTTCGTAGCCGGAGTCGGAAAAGAAGGAGACCACGACATCCATATCAGGAAGCATTTGCCGAAGCTCGGCGATGATCGTGCGGGCCTGCTCGAACTCGCCAACAGAAGAGGCGTGAATCCACAGACGGCAAGATGGTTCCGGCAGCGCGGCGAGGGTCGATTCAAACTCCTCGAACAGGTTGACCCGTGCCTCAAGAAAAGTTTTCAGTCTCGGCTTGCGCGACGAGAGCTGCCGGAGCAGATGCGGCAGAAGCGGAGAGAGCAACCGGTATGCGGAGAGCGCGAGTGAGGCCATGGTTCGTTCTGTGAATGGATATTTCGTTCGTCAAGGTAAGAAAAAAAGCGACAAGCCGCCGGGTTGCGTACATTGTATTCAGGAAGCTTTGCCGGACAATACATCACCGAAATCACGGAACATGCCGTACCGCCAGCTCGAACATACCGCCGATCTCTGTTTCGAGGTGACTGCCCCAAGCTACGCGGAGCTGTTCGGGGAAGCGTTGCGGGCCATGACGGAGTGGAGCGGGCCGGAGTGGCGCGATGGCGCGGTCGAGCGCCCGTTCCGAATCGATGCGCCCGATCAGGTCGCGCTGCTTGTCGATCTGCTCAACGAAGCGCTTGCCCTTTCGCAGATTCACCGAGAGGCGTACGAAGCGATCACGATCCGGTCGAGCGGTGAGGAGTTCGTCGAAGGCGCGTTTCTCGGCAGGGCGATATCAGGTGCGCGTGACGAGATCAAGGCCGTGACCTGGCATGGCGCGAAGGTCGAAAAGCGGGACGATGGCTCGTGGATGGCAAGGTTACTGATGGACATCTGATGGAGGGCAGGCGAGTATTCGTGGGGATGCCAGCCGGCAGTGAACTGGTAGGTCTGGCAATGGAGTTTCGGCGGGCGCACGCCGGGCTGAAAGTGCGATGGGTGAAGCCGGAAAACCTTCACCTGACGCTGGTTCCGCCGTGGCAGTGCCTCGATGTCAATTCGCTCTGTTGCGCATTGAGCAAAGCCGTCGCCCTTCAGCCACCGTTCGAGGTACTTTTCGAGCGAGTCTCGTTCGGCCCCGACAGGCGCCGTCCGAGGCTCATCTGGGCGACCGGTAAAGCGCCCGCCGGTATGCCGGTGTTCGCGCGGAACCTTCTCGCGGCAACCGGTGCGCCGGGCGAGCCAGGCAAGTCGTTTCTTCTGCACCTGACCATCGCCCGCTTCAACTCCCGGGATATGGAAGCGATGGGAACGCACAAACTCCGCGAACCGGTCACGTGGACAAGCAGGCTCGACGCGCTCTGCCTCTACGAATCGCACCTCAAGCCCGGCGGCGCGGAGTACCGCGAACTTTGCCGGTTCCGGCTGGGATGCGGTTGAATGGAAAGCGGTCGTGGAACGTAGTGTCGTGTCAAGTCCGAATTGGCGGATAAACCCGGGGGTCAGCTGAGAGGCAAGGCCGATGCTGAAGTACGGTTTCCAGATCGAAATCGCTATCGAAATCAAAATCGGTTTTTCTCTGCAAACGACGACGTGCCTGTGCCCGATCAAGTCTGTAAAACCTGCGATAGAATTGTTCTCGATTCCGTTTCCGGAACGTTTTCCTTCTACCAGTTATCATACTATTCGATTTCGATCTGGATTTCGATTTCGAGAAGATGAGAAGAAATGCAGCTTAGCACAGGCCACAATAATCATGCGTCATTTATTCTTTGACGTGACAGTAGTTGTGGTAACCTGTTGTTACTATCAAAACAAAAACTGCTGCAATAAGCACTTTTTTCTTATGTTATCCTTAAGGTGTTCATCACAATAACTGCATAAGGAGGCTTTGACGATAAGTACGTCGATAGAGACAGATGTTGCGGCACCATCGACAGGCCAGCAGCTTGCGGCGCCAGATCGCGGAGCTTTGGCCAGTATGGTGATGAATCTTTTCGATCACTGGCAACTTTCGAGCAGGGATCAGGCGAGTCTGCTTGGTCTTTCGACCTCCAACAGGGCGGCGTTGATACGCTACCGCAAAGGCGAATCCATTGGCACGAGTCGCGATCAATATGAGCGAGTCGGACATCTTCTTGCGATTCACAGGAATCTGCGGGCGCTGTTTCCGGAAAACCGGGAACTGGTTTACCGGTGGATGTCTCTCAGAAACAGAGCCTTCGATAATTATACGCCAGTCGAAGTAATCAGAGAGAAGGGGTTTGCCGGACTCTTGATGGTTCGCTCCTATCTCGACCGGGCGCTGGTTTCCTGATTATGGATAACCTGTTTTCCAGCATCACGTTACTGAACATCAACCAGCCTCTATTCCGCAATATCGTTTCATTGACGGAGCCAGATCAGAATCCATTCGATGATCTGAGCGATAATGAAAGCGACTGGTCTCTGGCGCTAACGGTAGCGTCTGATATGAATCCTATGGGTTACTCGTCGTTCGAGCCTGAAATCTATCGCGCTTTTGAAGAGGCTGAATGGTTTAACGCCATTCTCTGGCCGTTCAGAAACTGGCAGGCAAGCCGGTTTTCAAAAGGCTCGTTCGGAGTCTGGCATGGCAGCGATGCCATCGAAACAACGGTGTATGAGACCGTGTTTCACTGGTTGTGCGGTTTTCTCACTGATGCCGGTCTCGAAAACGAGTCCGTTATCAGTCGGCGGCAGCTCTTTACGGTGTCATGCCGGGCGGGAATTCTCGATTTTCGTCCGGCGGTCAGAATCTGCCCGCAGCTTCTCAACAAGAGCGATTACAGCTTCACCCAGAGTATCGGAAGCCGTATTCACCGTGAAGGCCATCCGGGACTGGTGACCTTTTCCGCGCGACTTTCCGGTGGCCTGAATTTCGCCCTGCTGAATTCCGCGGTTTTGTCTGAACCGAAGCACCACAAATCTCTTACGTATCGACTTCAGAACGGGATTATCAAGGTCGAAGAGCCATCGGGTACTGGCCTGATGGAAATACCGGCCGATCATTTCTGAAAATAAATTCGTCTTTGGCTGGGGAAAATCGTACTATACGGCTCGATTTTTGTTGTGGTGATGATGCCAAGAAAGAGTTGGGAACGCCGGACGGCCAAACGGGCTGCCGTTTTCCCCCAATTGTGTGATGGATCGATGGCGGGCTTTCTGCCTGTCTCAGGATTGATGTGACGACCACTCTTCATTTCTTCTTTCCAGCATTGCGACCACTCCCGAGACTGTCCCGGAAGTAAAATCTGAACCTGTTTTCGAGGTTGCATCTGCTTGCGTTCAAGGTCATTCCGCCTCCGGCCCGTTCGGACAAGGAATCCGGTAAAATCCTGTAAGATATTCTGAATCAGTCGCTTGTCGTGATTTGTCGAGCGCACGGGATTCTTCTCCCTTTATATCAGGAATCTGAATTGACCATCGGATGCACACCCTCGATGCCAGTCGTGACTTTCTTTTTACGGCAGCCACTTTTTTTATCAATGACCCGGAAGGAGACCATGAACGAACCAACCATGAGCGAACAGCAAGACAATTCTCTTAATTTCCGCAGCCTTGAGCTGGCCGAACCGCTGCTTCGGGCCCTCGAAGCTGTGGGCTATGAAAATCCGACGCCGATTCAGGCCAGCACCATTCCGCTGCTTCTCGAAGGGCGCGATGTGCTCGGCCAGGCGCAGACTGGCACCGGCAAGACAGCGGCATTTGCCCTGCCTGTCCTCTCCAACATCGATTTTTCGGCCACGGAGCCGCAGGCGCTCGTGCTTGCGCCGACCCGCGAGCTGGCCATCCAGGTGGCCGAGGCGTTCCACACCTACGCCGAGTTCATGCCGGGATTTCACGTCCTGCCGATCTACGGCGGTCAGGATTACGGCGTGCAGATCCGCAACCTGAAACGGGGCGTGCACGTGGTGGTCGGCACACCGGGGCGCGTGATGGATCACATGCGCAAGGGCACGCTGAACCTCGATGGGCTGAAGTGCCTTGTGCTTGACGAAGCCGACGAGATGCTGCGCATGGGCTTCATCGACGATGTCGAGTGGATTCTGGACCAGACGCCGGAGAACCGCCAGGTGGCGCTCTTTTCGGCCACCATGCCGCCGCCGATCGTGCGCATCGCCCGCAAGTACCTGAAGGCCCCAGCCGAGATCACGATCAAGTCGAAGACCACGACGGTCGAAACCATCCGCCAGCGCTACTGGATGGTTGGCGGCCACCACAAGCTTGACGCGCTGACGCGCATCCTCGAAGTTGAGCCTTTCGACGGCATGATCATCTTCGTGCGCACCAAGACCGAGACGGTGAACCTCGCCGAAAAGCTTCAGGCACGCGGTTATGCCGCCGCCGCGCTGAACGGCGATATGGTGCAGTCGGCTCGTGAACGCACCATCGAGCAGCTCAAGGATGGCTCGCTGAATATCGTCATCGCCACCGACGTCGCCGCACGCGGCCTCGATGTCAAGCGTATCAGTCACGTGATCAACTACGACATACCTACTGACACCGAGTCCTATGTACACCGTATCGGCAGGACCGGACGTGCCGGGCGCAGCGGTGAGGCGATCCTTTTTGTTTCACCGAGGGAGCGCGGGATGCTTTTTGCCATCGAACGGGCCACCCGCAAGCGCATCGACCTGATGGAGCTGCCCTCGACCGAAACGGTCAACGACAAGCGCATTGCCAAATTCAAGCAGCGAATTACCGACACCATCGGCGCTGAAGACCTCGAATTTTACATCAGCATGATCGGCCAGTACTGCCAGGAGCATGACGTATCCGAGCTTGAAGCCGCCGCCGCGCTCGCCAAGCTCCTGCAGGGCGACGAGCCGTTCCTGCTCTCCGCCAAGCCCGAGCGCGAACGGACTGCCCGCCGCGAGGAGCGCGAGCCCCGCCAGGATCGGGATCATGGGCGCGAACATGGACGCGACTCGTTCCGCGACCGCAACGACGACCGCCGGGAGCGCGAGCCGCGCAGGCAGAGCAAGGGCGGTTTGTACTCCGACGAGAAAAAGGAGACCTATCGACTCGAAGTTGGCAAGGTGCATGACGTGAAGCCGGGCAACATCGCGGGCGCGATCATCAACGAGATCGGCCTCGACCCCGAAGCGGTCGGGCGCATCACCATCAACGACCAGTACAGCACGGTCGAACTTCCGGCGGGAATGCCGAACGACGTATTCCAGGAGCTGAAAAAGGTCAGGGTGTGCGGACGTCAGCTCAGGGTATCGAAGATGGACGAGCATCAGGGCGGCTATGGCGACCGTCACGACCGCAGCTTCGGCGGCGAACGCGGCGGCCATCGCGGTCACGGCAGCGACCGAGGCGGCGATCGGAGTTTCGGTGGTGATCGCGGCTTCGGCGGCGACCGCAAGAAAAGCTTCGGCAAACCCTCCGGGGGCAAGCACAAAAAAGACGAACCCTCATTCTTCACCGGCTTCACCGGCACGAAGAAGAAGCGCATGAAGGATTGAACATAATCCTGGGGTAGTATTTGCAAGCCTGACGCGACATCCCCCGTTGCGTCAGGCTTTTTTTTGCTTTTTACCTTACAGCGTATACATTTTAAGTACAGGTTTTTCGGCGCATCAACTCTGCCGGTCATCCGGCTCAAGAAAACAGGGAGTGTGCTCTATGGAAATCGAATTCTACGGGGCGACGCGGTGGGTTACAGGTTCCTGCCATGTGCTGAGGGCAAATGGATTTACGGTGCTTCTGGATTGCGGGCTGGTGCAGGGGAGCCGGGATGACGAGGCGCTGAACCGCGAACCGTTTCCGTTCGAGCCGTCTGAAATCGACGCTGTGGTGCTCAGTCACGGGCATATCGACCACTCGGGCCGCCTGCCGCATCTGGTGAACTTAGGCTTCAAGGGCGCGATCCACACTCATCACGCCACTATCGAGCTTTGCCGCATTCTGCTGAAAGATTCAGCGATGCTCGCAGAGCACGACGCCCTCTACCGGCAGCGTCACGGCGAGCCGGATGCCGAGCCGCTCTACACGGTCGAGGAGGCGATGCGCTGCGTACGGCAGATGCAAGCGCTGAAGTATGGCGAGCGGCTGGAGTTTCTGCCAGGCATTGCCGTGACGCTGCATGACGCAGGTCATATCCTCGGTTCAGCCTTCGTCAAGCTTGAAATCACGGAGGGCGAGACGACACGCACGCTGGTTTTCAGCGGCGACCTCGGGCAGTACGATTCGCCGATCCTTAACGATCCAGATGCCATCGGCCAGGCCGACGTGGTGCTTGTCGAAAGCACCTATGGCGACCGGCTGCACAAGGATTTCGACAGCACCGTGGCCGAAATCGGCGAGATCATCGAAACCTCGTGCCGCGAGTGCGGCAATATCCTGTTTCCTGCATTCTCCATCGGTCGAAGCCAGGAGCTGCTCTATCTTTTCGGCGAGCATTACGGGGAGTGGGGGCTGGACAAGTGGCAGGTGTTTCTCGACAGCCCGATGGCCATCGAGGCGAGCCGCATCTACTGGCATCACGAGGAGCTGTGGGACGAGGAGGCTCGGCTGTTCCGGCGCGGTCTCCACCGGATGACGCCGTTCAGCAATCTGCATCTCACCGGCAGGGTCGAAGAGTCGATGAAGATCAACGACATGAAACAGGGAGCGATCATCATCGCGGGCAGCGGCATGTGCAATGGCGGGCGCATCATTCACCACCTCAAGCACAACATCGAGCGGCCCGAGTGCCATGTCATCATCAGCGGCTTCCAGGCTGCGGGTACGCTTGGGCGCGAGCTGGTCGAGGGAAAGAAGGAGGTGTGGATATACCGGCAGCGCTACCGAGTGAGGGCCCGGCTGCACACCATCGGCGGCCTTTCGGCGCACGGCGACCGAGCCGACCTCACGCGCTGGCTGAAGAGCCGCGTGGGTTCGGCGCAAGTGATGATCGTGCATGGCGAAGAGAGCGCGAAGGAGTCGTTCAAGTGGTATCTGCACAATGAAATAGCCATCGATCCACTCATTCCGCAGCCCGGCGACCGGCTCGATCTCGTGACCAGTGTGCTGCTTCCGGCTGAGTCTGAATAACTATCGGAACATACATGACGATCACGACCATCAGGGAGCTTGTTCCCGTTCTTCAGACCTCCATCGGCCCGGTTATCCTGATTTCGGGACTCGGTTTGCTCCTGCTCACCATGACCAACCGCCTGTCGAGAATCATCGACCGTTCACGCGAACTGCTCGACGAGAGCGAGAAGCTCTTCGGTGTGGATCGCGCCCGCATCGACCGCGAGATCGACGTTCTCTGGCGTCGTGCCCGCTATGTGCGCAGCGCGATCCTGCTAGCGGTGGCAAGCTGCCTCGGCGCGGCGACGCTCATCATTCTGATTTTTCTCACAACACTTTGTAAGATCGACGTCCCGCTGCTCGTGGCAACGGTTTTCATCCTCAGCATGATCAGCCTCATTGCCTCGCTCGTGCTCTTTCTGTTCGACGTCAACCTCACCCTCTCGGCCTTGCGCATCGAGCTGGAGGGGCACAGGAAGAAGAGTTGACAGTTGATAATGGATAATGCATAATGGATAATGGATAATGGATAGTTGATTTGTGCAGGATTTGCAGAGGTGCTGCGAAGGAGTAAACGGCTGTCTTAAATTGTTACCTTTCAACTGTCAATTATCCATTACCTTTGCTTTTTGTACGTTCCGATCAGCACGGCCTCTCCGAGAATGTGCCCCTTCATTGCGGCTTCCACGTCGGCTTTCAGAGGAGAGAGCATGTCTTCGAGAACAGTGTCGAGCGCGTAGAGTTTGTGGAAGTATCGGTGCGTGCCGATGGGCGGGCAGGGGCCGCCGTAACCGCCGCGATTCCAGCTGTTGAGTCCTTCGAGCATTCCGACAGCGGGGCGGTTTCCGGCCCCTTCAGCGAGTCCCGTCGTCACCGGCGGAATGTTGCAGAGCACCCAGTGAACCCAGGTGAATTTCGGCGCTGCCGGGTCGGGCGCATCCGGATCGTCCACGATCAGCACGAGGCTTTTTGTTCCTTTCGGGAGGTTCTTCCATGCGAGCGGCGGCGAGATGTTTCTGCCTTCGCAGGTGTAGAGCGCCGGGATCGCACCCATGTGGCGGAAGGCGGTGGAGGATATTTCTAAGGTCATTGATTTTCCTTTCTCTGCGCCTCCGAGCATCGAGGGCATGAGCATCGCCGTTGCCAGGAGCATTGCCAGCGTGTTTCGGATTATTGACAATGGCTTCATGATGACGGCAGTTTGATGGTTGCTGGACTGTTGGCAGGAACGCTTACCGGGGGCTATTGGTTCTCTGATTTCCCGGGATGACGGTATGAATGAAACCAACGGAGGCATGATGGAGCGATTGTCGATCAGGAATATTTCCGGCTGTTTATGGGAGATTCCACGCTCGTACCGGAGCGAAATGCGGGTTCCGGCGCGTTTTTACGCCTCCGAAACGATGCTCGACCAGATTCTTGCCGACCGTTCACTGGAACAGCTTGTCAACGTAGCCACGCTGCCCGGCATCGTTGGCTACGCTGTCGCCATGCCTGACATTCATGAGGGTTACGGCTTTCCTATTGGCGGAGTGGCGGCCTTCGACCTCGACCTGGGTATTATCTCTCCCGGTGGCATCGGCTACGACATCAACTGCGGCGTGCGCCTGCTGGCGACCCGGTCATCCTTTGAGAATATCCGCCAGAAGATTTCCGATCTTGCCGAAAAAATATACCGGCAGGTACCCTCCGGAGTCGGGCGCGGCAACAGGATCGCCTTTTCATCCGCCCAGCTCGACCGGGTGCTTTGCGATGGGGCTCGCTGCATGGTGGATCTCGGCTACGGAGAGCCGGATGACCTCGCGCATATCGAATCGGGTGGCGTACTCGACGTGGCCGATCCCGCGAAGGTCTCGCAGCAGGCAAAACAGCGGGGCTACGACCAGCTTGGCACGATGGGGGCGGGCAACCATTTCGTGGAGATCGATCGCATCGACTCTGTTTTCGATCATGAAGCTGCAGGACGCATGGGACTTTTTGAGGGGCAGATAGTCATTCAGCTTCATACCGGATCGAGAGGTCTGGGCCACCAGATAGCCACCGACTACATACGCATCATGAACCGTGCGATGCCGACCTATGGTATCACGGTGCCTGACCGGGAACTCTGCTGCACTCCGTTCCGTTCGCCGGAAGGGCATGCGTACTTCAGTGCCATGTCGGCGGGCGCAAACTTCGCATGGGCGAACCGACAGCTCATCACCTGGGAAATCCGGCAAGCATGGAATGCGGTGATGGGGGATGATCCCTTGCGCGTTGTTTACGATGTGGCGCACAACATCGCCAAGATAGAAACGCACGAAACCAAGGGCCAGCGACGCCAGCTTCTCGTACACCGCAAGGGGGCGACACGCGCGTTTCCCGGCCAGCCGGTGATCATTCCCGGCAGCATGGGAACAGCCTCGTTTGTTCTTGAGGGTCAGCAGGCATCGATGCACGTAAGTTTCGGTTCCTCGTGCCACGGAGCAGGCCGCCGGATGTCGAGGACTAAGGCCAAACACATGGTGCAGGGCAGCCGGCTCAGAATGGAGCTGGAAGCGATGGGCATTTCCGTGCAGGCCGGTTCAATGTCGGGTCTCGCCGAAGAAGCCCCCCTGGCATACAAGGATATTGGTGACGTAGTCGGAACGGTAGTGTCGGCAGGCATCGCCAGGAAAGTGGCCAGGCTGGTACCGGTGGGGGTGATGAAAGGATAAACTCCTCCGTCCACAGCATCCACAACGTCCACCTGCCCTACCCTCTTGGGTGAAAAGTCTTGTGCACCTCCTTGACGAAGGATCGGTCGATGTGGGTGTAAATCTGGGTGGCGATGATTGAGCTGTGCCCGAGCATCTCCTGGACGACGCGCAGGTCGGCGCCGCCTTCGAGCAGGTGCGTGGCGAAGGAGTGGCGGAAGGTGTGCGGGCTGATCGTTTTTTCGATGCCCGCGATCAGTGCATGCTGGCGAACGATGTTCCAGGCGGCCATGCGCGAGAGTCTGCTGCCGCGTGAATTCAGGAAGATCGTGTCGTGCGAGGTCGCGCTCGTCATGCCGGGGCGCAGCTCTTCAAGGTAGCGCTTCATCCACGAAATGGCCGTCTGGCCGATGGGCACGAGGCGCTCTTTCGATCCCTTTCCGAATACCCGCACAAACCCGTCATCCATATAGAGGTTCAGCCGGCAGAGTCCTGTCAGTTCGCTGACTCTGACTCCGGTAGCGTAGAGGAATTCAAGCAATGCCTTGTCGCGCAGCATGAATTTTCCGGCAGGATGCCGCTTCAGCGGTGCGTCGAGTAGCGCCGTCATCTCCTCGACAGACAGCACATTCGGCAGGTAGCGAGCCAACTTTGGCTGGTGGATATTTTCTGCGGGGTTCAGCGTCGAAAGACGTTCGGTCAGCAGGAATCTGTGAAAGGAGCGGATAGCCGAGATGTTTCTGGCGACCGAACTTGCCTCAAGTCCGACGTCATGAAGTTCCTGGATGAATGTTCTTATATCGCCGGGTACGGCTTCATCGGGCTTGACACCGCCGTCACGCAGCCAGGCAAGGTACCGGCCCAGGTCGTTCTGGTATGAGACTCTGGTGTTGCCAGAGAAATTACGCTCGAGAGTCAGGTAGTTCAGGAATGTATCAAGCGCATTGCGCCAGGGCTCTTCGAGTTGCGGCATTATCAGTTCTCCTGTTTCCGGAAGCGTACAGCAAATCCACCGTCAAACCCTTCGCTCGATCCTGGCAGGGTGAGGCGAGACTGTTCGGCGATGAACTTCGGATGACGTTGCAGGAACGCTTCGGCCTGAAGTTCGTTCTCTTCAGGCTCGACCGAACAGGTGGCGTACACGAGCACGTCGCCGGTCGCGAGCAGCGAGGCCGCGCGGTCGAGCATGGCGGCTTGCAGCGCGACGAGCTCCCGGAGTTTTTCGGGTGTCGTGCGCCATCGCAGTTCGGCGCGGCGACCCAGCACGCCCGTTCCGGTGCAGGGCGCGTCGAGCAGGATGGTGTCCGGTATGCATCCAGGATCGAAAGTCAGGGCATCGCCTTCGCGTGGCTCGATGATGGTGATGCCGAGCGCCTCGGCGTTCGAGGCGATGCGGGCGACTTTGGCTGCCGTGCGGTCGAGCGCGATGATGTGGCCGCGATTGTCCATCAGTTCGGCCATAAAGGTCGATTTGCCACCCGGCGCGGCGCACATGTCGTAAACCGTGCTGCCCGGTTCGGGCGCGGTGAGCAGGCAGGCGAGTCCCTGCGCCGGATTCTGCACGCTGACGAGGCCCTTCTTGAGCAGCGGTTCGAGCAGGGTGAACTGCTTAGAGAAGAAAAACCTTTTGAGGCCATCCGCTTCGACTCGCCGTGCATCCGGAAGCGCGGGCAGCGTGAAAAGCGTTTCGGGATCGGCTTTGAGCCGGTTGATCCGGTAGCCGGTGGCGGGAGGCAGGTTGCCATGCGCGAGCATCGTCGTTGCCGTTTCGATGCCGTAGCGCGTGATCCATCGTCCGGCAATCCATTCGGGACAGGAGTAGCGGATCGACAGCCGCTCTGCTTCAGGCATCGAAGCGGTCAGGGCGTCGATATCGATGGTCGCTTTCGAGATGTTGCGCAACAGGCCGTTGACCAGCTTCGCCAGATAATCGCCCTTGTATTTACGGGCCAGCTTGACCGATTCGTTGACCGCCGCCGATTTTGGTACGCGGTCGAGATGCAGCAATTGATAGACGCCGAGGCGGAGGATATTTTTCAGCGTTTCAGCGGCTTTGGCGTAATCGTGCCGGTAGAATCGCCCGATGACGTAATCGCACTGAAGCCGGTATTTGAGAGTGCCGGCCACCAGCTCTCTGGTCAGCGCCCTGTCACTCTGGGCGAGGCCGGAAGATTCGAGCATCCGGTTGAGCAGCTCTTCGGATTTGCGCATACCGTCGAGTTCGAGAAGGAGGCGAAGAGCCAGTTCACGTGCAGTCATAGATTGAGAAAGTGGCCAGTATTTTTCCTTGATGTGAGGAGCAAAGTATTGTAAAATAGTATCCTCTGTCGTAGATTCCTGAAACTTGAACGTTCTTTTTCAGATTTCGAGCGATCATCCAGAAAGGCGGAGGGAATGGCCCTGAGAAGCCTTGGCAACCTTCATTCCACATGAGCGGTGCCAAATCCATCCCGGAGGGAATCCGGGAAAGATGATGTATGCATTCCTGCTGATTTCATACCTCTCTTGTTAAAGCTTCCACGCGCATATCCGGAACCCGAGCCTTCTGCATGAAGCGAGCGCTTCAACTATCCATTTTTGAAATGACGCAGGACAACAGCTACCGGTTCGAGACTTTGCAGGTTCACGCCGGGCAGGAGCCTGATCCGGTGACCGGATCGCGGGCCGTGCCCATCTACCAGACCACCTCCTACGTGTTCGAGAACGCCGAGCACGGCGCTGATCTTTTCGCGCTTCGCAAGGCGGGCAACATCTATACGCGCCTGATGAACCCCACCACCGACGTGCTCGAAAAGCGCATGGCGGCGCTCGAAGGGGGCAAGGCGGCGCTTGGCGTGGCGAGCGGTCATTCGGCACAGTTCATCACCATCGCCACCATCTGCCAGGCGGGGGACAACATCGTCTCGTCGAGCTACCTCTACGGCGGCACCTACAACCAGTTCAAGGTCGCCTTCAAGCGCATAGGAATAGAGGTGAAATTTGTGGACGGCAACGATCCGGAAGCCTTCCGCAAGGCCATCGACGGCAACACCAGGGCGCTCTACATGGAGTCGATCGGCAACCCGGCGTTCCACGTACCCGATTTCGATGCCGTTTCTGCCATCGCCCGCGACAACGGCATTCCGCTGATTGTCGATAATACCTTCGGTTGTGCGGGTTATCTCTGCCGTCCGATCGATCACGGCGCATCAATCGTCGTCGAGTCGGCCACCAAATGGATCGGCGGTCACGGCACCTCTATGGGCGGCATCATCGTCGATGCGGGCACATTCGACTGGGGCAACGGCAGGTTTCCGCTTTTCACCGAGCCGTCGGAAGGCTATCACGGTCTGAAGTTTCATGAAGTGGTCGGCGAGCTGGCCTTCATCATCCGGGCTCGGGTCGAGGGGCTGCGGGATTTCGGCCCGGCCATCAGTCCCTTCAACTCCTTCATGCTTTTACAGGGGCTTGAAACGCTCTCGCTCCGCGTGCAGCGTCACCTCGATAACACCCTCGAACTGGCCCGCTGGCTTGAGACTCAAGAGGAGGTTTCCTGGGTGAACTATCCTGGCCTCGAAAGTCATCCGACGCACGGGCTGGCAAAGCGTTACCTCACGCACGGATTCGGTTGCGTGCTGACCTTCGGTGTCAGGGGCGGCTTTGAACAGGCGGTCAGATTCATTGACAGCGTGAAGCTGGCGAGCCACCTGGCCAACGTGGGGGACGCCAAGACGCTCGTGATCCATCCGGCTTCGACTACCCACCAGCAGCTCAGCGCAGAAGAGCAGGCATCGGCAGGTGTCACTGCCGATATGGTGCGTGTGTCGGTCGGCATCGAGCACATCGACGACATCAAGGCGGATTTCAGTCAGGCATTCGAGAATTTATCATGATACCGATCATTTCCGACAGTACGAGTTATTTTGAATCAGACGAGCCGTTTCAGCTTGAACTGGGAGGCGAACTGCCCGGAGTGCGGGTCGCTTACCGCACCTGGGGGAAGATGAATGACACCGGCAGCAATGTCATTCTGCTCTGTCATGCCCTGACCGGCAATGCGGATGCCGACCTCTGGTGGAGCGGCATGTTCGGTGAAGGGCGGGCTTTCGACGAGACAAAGGATTTCATTGTATGCAGCAACGTGCTCGGAAGCTGTTATGGAACAACGGGTCCGTTATCTGTGAATCCGCTTACAGGGCGTCATTACGGCCCTGACTTCCCGCGTATCACCATCCGCGACATGGTGGCTGTTCAGCGGCTTCTGCTGCAATCGTTCGGAATAGAACAGTTGAGTCTTGTTGTCGGCGCGTCGCTTGGCGGAATGCAGGTGCTCGAATGGGGCGCGATGTACCCCGAGATGGCCGGAGCGCTCATGCCTATGGGCATTTCAGGTCGTCATTCGGCGTGGTGCATCGCACAGAGTGAAGCGCAGCGGCAGGCCATCGCTGCGGATGCCGAATGGAGTGATGGCTGGTACGATCCGGTAAGGCAACCCCGCAAAGGGCTTGCTGCCGCGCGGATGATGGCTATGTGCACCTATCGCTGCTTCGAGAATTATCAGCAGCGCTTCGGACGCGGGCGCCGCCCGGACGGGCTTTTCGAGGCCGAAAGTTACCTGCGTCACCAGGGCGACAAGCTCGTGGAGCGCTTTGACGCCAATACCTACATCGCCCTGACCAGGGCAATGGACATGCACGACCTCGGACGGGGCAGGGAGTCATACGAAGCGGTGCTCGGGGCATTCCGGATGCCGGTGGAGATACTCTCCATCGACTCGGACATTCTCTACCCCAAAGAAGAGCAGGAAGAACTCGCCCGCCTCATCCCCGGCTCTCGCCTTCTCTTCCTCGACGAACCCTATGGACATGACGCATTCCTTATCGACACCGACACGGTCAGCCGAATGGTCTGCGAGTTCAAAGAGAATATCAAAAGTTAAAAAGACAAAGGCGCGGTGTTTTTCCGCGCCTCTGTTCTTCGTCCACATCGTCCACCAAGTCCACATCGTCCACTTTTCAGCCTCACCCGATCACATCGAACCCCGTATAGGGTCTCAGCACCTCCGGAACCTTTATTTTCCCTTCGGCGGTCTGGTAGTGTTCGAGCAGCGAGACCATGAGGCGCGAGGTGGCGAGGCCCGAGCCGTTCAGCGTATGCACGAACTCCGGCTTCGATTTGCCGCCGGGCTTGAAGCGGATGTTCGAGCGGCGGGCCTGGTAGTCCTCGAAGTTCGAGACGCTCGATGCCTCCAGATATTTGTTTTCCGCAGGCGACCACACCTCTATGTCGTAGCACTTGGCGGCGTTGGCGCTTATGTCGCCGCTGCAGAGCGTGATGACGCGGTAGGGAATTTTCAGGGCGACGAGGATTGCCTCAGCATGACCGAGTATCTCTTCGAGTGCTTCGTATGACTGTTCAGGCCGCGTGAAGCGCACCATCTCCACCTTGTTGAACTGGTGTACCCTCAGGAAGCCGCGGGTATCCTTGCCGTAGCTGCCTGCCTCGCGCCGGAAGCAGGCCGAGTAGGCGGCATAGGCGATGGGCAGGCTCGCCGCGTCGAGCATCTCCTCCCGGTGAAGGTTCGTCACCGGTACTTCGGCGGTCGGGATGGCGTAGAGACCGTCCTCTGGCATGTGATAGACCTGGTCAGCGAACTTGGGCCACTGGCCGGTGCCCCGTAACGAATCACGGTTCACCATGAAGGGGGGAAAGACTTCGGTGTAGCCGTGGTTTGACGAGTGCGTATCGAGCATGAAGTTGATAAGCGCCCGCTCCAGCCGGGCCCCCTTTCCGGTATAGACAGGAAATCCGGCGCCGCTGATCTTTGCGCCTCGTTCAAAATCGAGGATACCGAGGCTCCTGCCGAGTTCGAGATGGTTCCTGACCGGGAAGTCCAGCTCGTGTCCGAACGAAACCGGCCCTTTGCAGAGCACGTTGTCATCTGCCGAACGCCCCTCCGGCACGCTTTCGTGCAGGCGGTTGGGCAGAGTCAGCAGAAGCTCTTCGATCTCATCCTCAAGGGTCGAGAGTGTCAGATCGAGATCAGCGATCTGATCCGAGACGGTTTTCATCTGCAGGATAAGCTCGTCAGCAGAGCCTTGCCCGGTGCGCCTGATGTTGGCAATATCTTTCGAAACCCGGTTGCGAAGCGCCTTGAGGTCATCAGCTTGCTGCACCATGGTTTTCCGTTCCGTGTCGCGTTCAAGGAGCAGGTCGACCTTCGGCTTGTCTTCGCTCATCTGGCGGCGACGCAGCATCTCTTTTACTTCATCCGGGTTCTGACGCAGGTAATGTATATCGAGCATGATCTTGGGCGGTTAGGCTGAGAGCAGCGATTTCACGAAATTCTGAACTTTGCCGCCGTCGGCTTTTCCCTTGAGGGCTTTCATGACAAGGCCCATCACCTTGCCCATCTCTTTCATCGAAGTTGCGCCGGTTTGCGCGATGATCTCGCGGATGGCCGCTTCAACTGCTTCGTCGGAGAGCTGCTGCGGAAGGTACTCTTCGAGCACCTTCAGTTCGGTGGCCTCGGTTTCGACGAGGTCAGGACGGTTGCCCGCCGTGAACTGCTCGATGGCATCACGCCTCCGCTTGGCCAGCCCCATCAGGACTTCCAGCTCCTGCTCTTCACTCAGCACCCCTTTGCCGCCGACCCTGATCGAAACCTCCTTTTCAAGCAGGGCTGCCCGAATGGAGCGGATGGCGTTGAGGCGGATCTTGTCGCCGCTCTTCATGGCTTCTTTCAGTTCCTGGTCGATTCTTTCCTTAAGGCTCATGGTTATATGGTGTGCAGTTGATTGGTAATTTTTCATGAACCGGAAGATAAGAGGAATAGTTGATAATTGATAATTGACAATGGATAATGAGTAATGATGGAGAACCTGGACCGTGTGCTTCTGTCAACTGTCAAATATCCATTCTTACTCGTCCTGCAAATCCCCGCCGGTCGGGCGCAGAACGATCTCTTCGACCGTTGTTCCAGATGGCTGGAGGTAGGCCTGCACTACCGGGAAGGCAATATCCTCCGGCTTCATCATGAGCGCCTGCATAGCGTCATCTACCTCGCCCCACATCGGGGTCAGTACCGCGCCAGGCATGACGTCGGTGATTTTGACATTGCAGCGTCTGGCGTATAATCGTATCGTTTCAACAAGACCTCTCTGGCCGAATTTGGACATGCAGTAGATTGACGAGTGTTTGAATGCCTTCACGGCGGCTACCGAGGTTATGAAAAAGATATGTCCCGATCGTTTGCGTTCCATGATGGCAAAGAGGGCCTGGGTGAGGAAAAATGTGCCCTTGAGGTTGGTGTTCATGGTGTGGTCGAAATCCTCTTCGGTCATATCGGCTAACGCTCCGAATCGTCCGACGCCGGCATTATTGACAAGGCAGTCGATAGTGCCATAGTTCGTTACCATGTGATCGCTCAGACGTCGGACATCCGCCATATCGGAAAGATCTGCAATGACGGTGTCCGTCAGGGCTCCCTCGGCACGGCACTGAAGAGAAATTTTTTCGAGATCAGATTCGGTGCGTGAGGTGAGGACGAGCACAGGTTCGAAATCGGGATGATGCCTGACAGCTCTGGCAAATTCGAGGGCGATCGCGTTTCCGATGCCTTTTCCAGCTCCGGTAATGAGAATAATGTGTTTCATTCTTGGCTCTGAGTATAAAGTGCTTTGTTTTGATTGGTGCAATTACGTCGAAAGGGCTGCTTTCTATTGCGCTGTCTGACGAAATATTCTATATTATATAAGTAGATTTATCTGTTTTATGTTTTTTTAACCGTTAGTGATGATGAAGTTATGGCAAAAAGTAAAGTCAAATGGTTTGACAGCAAGAAGGGGTACGGCTTCATTCTGAATCCTGAAGGAGGGGAGGATATTTTTGTTCATTTTTCTGCTATCATTTCCGATCAGAGTTTCAAGGTACTGAATCAGGACTCCGAAGTCGAATACGAGCTTGACAAGACCCAGAAAGGTCTTCAGGCAAGGAATGTTCACGAGCTTTCCACCATAGCGAGTGCTGTTACTGCCCAGAGTGCCCCGGTTTGAGCAGATTCAAACCCCTGCTTCATTGAACCCTTTCTGGCAGGTTCCCAGATTGTCACTTATCTCAGAATGTACTTATTCTGAGGTATCCGGTTAAAGCCCGGAAATCAGCCATCAGGGTTACAGTATGTTACCTGATGGTTCGAAAGAACAGGCGATCATAGCAGGGAGTGATCCCTGAAGCTGAACCAGTCATCGTTTCCCACAATCACATGGTCAAGCAGTTCGATCTGGAGAAGGTCACCGGCTTTTTTCAGAATCGAGGTAACCTGTTTGTCTGCGTTGCTTGGCTGCACATCGCCTGACGGGTGGTTGTGCACCAGTATGATCGAGTGTGCGCTTTCGCGTATCGCTGCCTTGAATATCTCTCTCGGATGGATGAGCGAAGCGGTCAGGGTGCCAATGGTGATGGTTTCGTGCCTGAGAATCTGGTTTTTCGTGCTCATGAACAAAACAAAGAGATGTTCTTTGGTTTCATCCGGGATGCGACCTTTCATGTACTCGAATACGTCACGCGCGCCCTGCACCTTCCTGTTCTGGTTGCGCGCAAAGTGCATTCGTCTCTGAAGCTCGAAGATTGCCGCGATCTGCATGGCCTTTGTCTGCCCTATCCCCGGCGTTTTCTGCAACTCCTGAAGTGAAAGATCGGCAAGGCGTTCGAGGCCGTTTTCAGAAATGAGCCTGTTGCAGCGGAAGTTCCAGAAATAAAAGAGCGAGAAATCCCTGTAATCTGTTACGATATTATTTTTTACGGGATTTCGATATTTTCTTTCTTGTGACTACTTCGACATGATGGGCATCGAGCACTTCCGGCAGC
>Ga0233420_10000210_pt1 | contig 26597 bp, 23 predicted proteins | sample Watercolumn_Mata_4_FD_183009 | JGI IMG/M metagenome (GOLD analysis project Ga0233420, IMG submission 183009) | Freshwater microbial communities from Lake Matano, South Sulawesi, Indonesia - Watercolumn_Matano_2014_102_MG | ecosystem: Environmental > Aquatic > Freshwater > Lake | place...
TGATCGCTGCTGTACTCATGGAGCATCGCCTGCTGATCGATATTTTATCACTCAAAGAACAGTCTCTCAGAAAGGTGAGGGATCCGGTCGCCCAACTGGCCTTATTTTAACCGGACACTACTGATATTGATAGGAGATGCACGTTTTCAAACAAGAAAACAAGAGTCATTCCATGGCAGGCTTCGCGTACGGCTGCAGATGTTCTGCAGTGACGCTCATATTGCTTTCCATGCTCGTTCCTTTCAGGCAAGGGTCGGGAGCCGAACAGGTCACGGTTTCGCGTATCGTGCTCGAGGGATCGGTGAATCCTGCAAGCGCCCAGTATTTTTCGCGGGCGCTTGAAAAGGCCCGTTCTGACGGGTCGGAGGCGTTGCTGGTTCAGCTCGATACGCCGGGAGGACTTGTCGCGTCACTGCGCTTGATGGTGCAGGATGTCATGGCCTCGAGAATTCCTGTCATTGTCTATGTCCACCCTTCAGGCGCACAGGCGGCTTCAGCCGGAGCGCTGCTGTTGCTCTCTGCGCATGTTGCAGCAATGTCTCCGGGAACGGAAACCGGTGCTGCTCATCCTGTCGGTATTGGCGGCGGTGAGCCGACAGGGGATGTTGCAGACAGAAAAGCGGCAAACGATCTGGCCGCGTTTGCCAGAAGTCTTGCGGAAGTGCGGGGAAGGAATCCGGACTGGGCAGCAGCAGCTGTTCTTGAGAGCAGGGCATCGAGTGCCGGCGAGGCGTTTCGGGCGGGGGTAATCGACTTTATTGCAGCAAGGCCGGAGAATCTGCTCAGGGCGGCGGATGGCAGAAGCGTGAAAATCCCGGGAGGCTTGGTGAGGCTTCAGACCGGAAATGCCAGGATTGAAGAAATCCTTCCGACTTTTCAGGAAAGGATTCTCATGAGACTTGCCGATCCCAACCTTGCCTATATTTTTTTTCTTGCAGGCCTTGTGGGGCTCTATTTCGAACTGGCCAATCCCGGGGCGGTTTTTCCCGGTGTTGCCGGTGCGGTTTCCTTGCTTCTCGGGCTCTACGCCATGCAGATGCTTCCGGTAAATGTTGCCGGTGCGCTGCTGCTTTTTGTCGGTGTGCTTTTTCTCGGGTTTGAACTGTTCGTAACCAGCGGGGGAGTGCTTGCGGTCACAGGACTGCTGGCGCTGCTGGCTGGCTCACTCATGCTTTTCAGGATTCCCGGCTCGGGAATAGAGTTGTCGCTGTTTGTCTTTCTTCCGGTGTTTCTTGTCTTTACTGCTGCTGCCGGCGCAATTGTCCGGGCTGTCCTGCATTCTTCCGGACGGCCTCAACTGAGTGGTGCGGAAGGACTTCTCGGAGAGACAGGCACGGTTGTCAGGGATGTCGGTCCGGAGGGGACGGGCAAGGTGTTCGTGCACGGGGAACTGTGGGATGCCGTTTCCGACCGTTACTTGCAGGAAGGATCGCGGATCAGGGTTGCTGCGCTTCAAGGGTTTCGTTTACAGGTAATGAAAACAGAGGAGGAATGAGGTTATGCTGACTTTCAATTTTCTTTCCATCGTGTTTCTGCTGGCGATCTTTCTCGTCACATCGGTCAAGATCATGCGCGAGTACGAGCGGGCGGTGGTGTTCCGTCTCGGCCGGCTGCTCGGATCAAAGGGTCCCGGAATGATCATCCTGATTCCCGGGATAGACAAGATGGTGCGGGTTGATCTGCGCACGGTGACGCTCGACGTGCCTCCACAGGATATCATCACCAGGGACAACGTTTCCGTCAAGGTGAGCGCCGTGGTGTACTTCCGGGTGCTCGACGCCATCAAGTCAATCGTCGATGTCGAGGACTTCCATTTTGCCACCTCGCAGCTTGCGCAGACCACGCTTCGCAGTGTGTGCGGTCAGGGTGAGCTCGACAACCTGCTTGCTGAAAGGGACGAGATCAATGACCGCATCCAGACCATCCTCGACAAGGATACCGAGCCATGGGGTGTGAAAGTGAGCAAGGTTGAGGTCAAGGAGATTGACCTTCCCGAGGAGATGCGGCGGGCCATGGCCAAACAGGCGGAAGCGGAGCGGGAGCGCCGTTCGAAAATCATCAATGCAGAAGGCGAGTTCCAGGCTGCACAGCGTCTTTCGGAGGCCGCAGCCATTATATCGGCAACTCCAGCTGCCCTGCAGCTCCGTTACCTGCAGACCTTGCAGGACATTGCTGCAGAAAACAATTCCACAACCATCTTTCCGGTACCGATCGATCTCCTCAAGCCGTTCCTGGAAAACAGAACCTCTTCATCACCAAAAGAATCCTAAACCCGTACAGCCATGTTCAAGATCAGAACCATCCTCTGTCCCGTGGACTTTTCCGATGCATCCAGGAAAGCCGTGCGCTATGCTCATGAGTTCGCCGTCAGCATGGGGGCCTCGATGTATCTGCTCAATGTTGTTGAACCAAGGCCGATGGCGGTCGATCTCTCTCTGAGCTACATCCCTCTCGAGGAGGATCTTGAAAAAGCTGCAACAGACGATCTCGATGCGGTGAAAAACGAGTTGCTCGCCGAAGGACTGAAGGTTGAAAGCTCGGTGGAGATCGGCAATCCGGCCGACGTGATTCTCGAAAAGTCCGCCGAGCTTGATGTCAATCTTGTGATCATGGGCTCACATGGCAAGAAAGGCCTCAGCCGTCTCATCATGGGCAGCGTGGCCGAGAACGTGGTGCGCAAGGCCGACTGTCCGGTGCTGATCGTCAAGAGCTCCGAGAAGGAGTTCATCGAAGAGCAGCCATGATTCACGGTTGGCGGAGGAATGCCCCGAGCAGTTCTTTTGCGCCGCTGTAGGGCGTGAGTGTTTCTGAAAGCACCTGCTGTTCTATTGCCGCCCGTGCAGCCTGGACGGCAGGGTCGCTGAAGAACCGCGCTTTCAGCATATTTTCAAGCACTTCGTGATACAGCGTGCTGAGTTGCAGGCGCCTTCGTGACGGCAGCATGCCGCTTTCGCGCATTGATGAGAGCGTATCGCGGATCTCGTGCCATACCTCGATAATGCCGGTTCCGGCAAGAGCCGAGGTAAGAAACACCTTGCGTTCGTGAAACGGGTGTTTCCGGGGAAGCATGTGCAGTGCTGCCTCGAAATCCGCTCTGGATATTCCCGCCAGCGCTGCCTGTTCCCCGTCGGTTTTTGTTACGGCGATGGCGTCGGCGATTTCCATGATCCCTCGCTTGATGCCCTGCAGCTCGTCTCCCGAACCCGGCAGCATGAGCAGCACGATGAAGTCAACCATGGTGTCGATCGTGATTTCGGACTGGCCTACTCCGACCGTTTCAACGATGACCACATTGAATCCTGCTGCCTCGCACAGGACAATGGTTTCATGGGTTCTTGGAGAAGTGCCCCCAAGGTGTCCGGATGAGGCGGTTGGACGGATGAAAGCGTTCCTGCTTCCGGCGAGTTTTTCCATGCGGGCCTTGTCGCCCAGGATGCTTCCCTTTGAACGGCTGCTGCTCGGATCGATGGCAAGCACCGCCAGCTGGTGACCTTCGGCGATGATTTTTTCTCCAAGCACTTCGATGAAGCTACTTTTTCCTGCCCCCGGCGAGCCGGTGATGCCGATGCGGATGCTCTCCCTTTTCATGCCCAGGCAGCGGTCGAGCACGGCGTGAGCCTTCGCCTCATGGTCCGGCATGGTTGATTCAACCAGGGTAATGGCGCGGCTCAGCATACGGCGGTCTCCCGCAAGAATGCCCTTCACCATCTCCTCGATGCCAGGGTCGTACGGTTTGGCTTTTCCTGCCATGGTTCGCTTGCTATGCGGATTCAAATCGTTCGAGCAGCAGCCCGAGAATCCGGATGGCTGCTTCGGCAATCACGGTTCCCGGACCGAAAATCCCTGCGACACCCTTCTCGTAGAGCAACGCATGGTCCCTCTCGGGGATGATGCCGCCGGCAATGATGAGAATGTCCTCGCGGCGGGATTCCCTGAGCAACGAGATGATTTTCGGTATCAGGGTCTTGTGGCCGGCGGCGAGGCTCGATATGCCGACAAGGTGCACGTCGTTGTCAAGCGCCTGTTCGACAACTTCCTCAGGGGTCTGGAAGAGCGGGCTGATATCCACATCGAAACCGATATCGGCGAATCCTGCAGCGATGACCTTTGCGCCGCGGTCATGGCCGTCCTGGCCGACCTTGGCTACCATGATTCTCGGTCTGCGCCCTTCAAGCGAGGCAAACCTGTCGGCAAGTTCCCGGGCTTCCTGAAATAGCCTGTTGTGCTGCATCTGTGAGCGGTAGACGTTGGTGTTGAGCCTGATGGTCGAGCGGTATCTTCCGAACACCGTTTCGCAGGCAGAGGAGATCTCTCCGAGGGTAGCCCTTTTGCGGGCGGCATCGATGGCAAGCTCAAGCAGGTTACCGCTGCCGTCCGAGGCACCGTTCTCGATGGATTTCAGCGCGGCGGCGACTTCCTCGCTGTTGCGTTCGGCACGGATTTTCCGCAACCGTTCGACCTGCTGCTGCAGTACCAGGGTATTGTCCACTTCAAGCAGTTCGATATCGGTCCTGCTGCTGGTCCTGTATCGGTTCACGCCGACGATGATGTCCCCGCTGCTGTCGATACTGGCCTGTTTGCGGGTTGCCGCTTCCTCGATGCGCAGTTTGGGAATGCCCTTTTCGATGGCTTTCACCATGCCGCCTGCGTCCTCGATCTCACCGATGATTGCCCAGGCTTTTGCCGCAAGTTCTCCGGTAAGGTACTCGACATAACAGGATCCGCTCCATGGATCGATGCTCCGGGTGATATCGGTTTCATCCTGCAGGTAAAGCTGCGTGTTGCGTGCGATTCTTGCAGAGAAAGGCGACGGGAGCGCGATGGCCTCGTCAAGCGCATTGGTGTGCAGCGACTGGGTATGACCGAGGACCGCGGCGAGGGCTTCGACACAGGTGCGGGTGATGTTGTTGAACGGGTCCTGTTCGGTGAGGCTCCAGCCGGAAGTCTGGCAGTGTGAGCGCAGCATCAGCGATTTCGGACTTTTCGGATTGAAGCTGCTCACGATTTTCGCCCAGAGCATGCGTGCAGCGCGCAACTTGGCGATTTCCATGAAGTAGTTCATGCCGATGGCCCAGAAAAAGGAGAGGCGCGGTGCGAAAGCGTCGATGTCAAGTCCCGCCCTGAGGCCGGTGCGGATGTATTCCAGGCCGTCTGCCAGCGTGTAGGCAAGTTCGAGATCGGCAGTGGCTCCAGCTTCCTGCATGTGGTATCCGGAGATACTGATCGAGTTGAATTTCGGCATGCAACTGCTGGTAAAGCGGAAGATGTCGCCGATGATGCGCATCGAGGGTTCCGGAGGATAGATATAGGTGTTGCGCACCATGAACTCCTTGAGAATGTCGTTCTGGATGGTGCCGCTGAGTTTTTCCGTTCCGACGCCCTGTTCTTCGGCAGCAACGATGTAAAATGCCATCACCGGAAGCACGGCGCCATTCATGGTCATGGAGACCGAGATGTCGCCGAGCGGAATGCGGTCGAACAGGATCTTCATGTCCTCGACCGAATCGATGGCCACACCGGCCTTGCCGACGTCTCCCACCACCCGTTCGTGATCGGAGTCGTAGCCCCGGTGTGTCGGGAGGTCGAAGGCTACCGAAAGCCCTTTCTTGCCTGCAGCAAGATTCTTGCGGTAAAAAGCGTTTGACTCCTCGGCAGTCGAGAATCCGGCATATTGCCTGATGGTCCAGGGCCTGGTGGTGTACATGGTGGTGTAGGGGCCGCCAACATAGGGAGGAAAGCCCGGAGCGAAATGCAGATGTCCGGCATCATCGATGTCGCGTTCGGTATAAACAGGACGGATATCGATGCCTTCAGCGGTTGTCCATGTTCCGTCAGCCCGGGTGGAATTCCCTGGTTTTTCCGGACAAGAAAAAATGTCGATATCGGAAAAGTCAGGTCTCATTGTATTCCGGTTTTGTGGTGATACGATTGCAGCATTTCAAGGACGTTGATGCCGGTGTGGATGAAACTGTCGAGTCCGGCGGCATAAAGCGTGTCGCTCTCTGCGGGCGGTTTTCCAGCCATGACGGTCATGACCCCGGGCTGCAGAGCGCGGATGCCGCAGCAGATGGTTTCGGCAGGAGGCACCGGGTCTTTTTCAGCGATGCACAGGACGACGATATCCGGGTTTTGCCGGAGCGCCTCGGCAAATCCTTCGGGATTCATCTCAAGGGCGCCGGTTCCGCAAATGCCGAATCCTCCGCAACTGAAAAAATCTTCGGAAAATGCTGCCTGCCGGAAACTCACGGATGGGTCTCCGGACATCCAGTTGAAGACCGACGGTATGCGGCCAGTACGGATCCGGTGCGATTCGGCTTTCAGCCGCAGCAGTTCAAATTCCCTGGTTTCATTGCCTTTAGCCTGTCTTCCGGCCTCGTCTTGCAGCGCGAGGATGTTTTCGTCCTGACGCAGGGTAAGCGGCCATGGGAAGCGATTGACGCCGACAAGGCTTTTTTTGCGGTGTTCAACCGACTTTTTCCGTGCTTCGGCGCTTTCGGCGATCGCTGCATCAATCATGCCGCTCCGCCTGGCGGCACCCAGCCCCCCCTCTGACTCGATTGCAAGGAAAAACTTCCAGGCGGACTCCGCCAGCCCGGATGTCATGGCTTCGATGTAGTGCGAGCCGGAGGCAGGATCAGCAACCCGGCCGAGGAATGCTTCACCCCTGAGGATCAGATGAATGTTGCCGGAGATCCTTTCAGCATCATCTTTCGGCACGGAAAGACCGTTATCGAACGGATCGATCTGCAGCGTTTCATAGCCTCCGAGTACTGCCGAGACGGCCTCGGTAGTCTGGCGGAGCACATTGGTGAACGGATCGAGGACCGATCGGTTGCGTCTTGATGTCCGGGCAAAAAGCCGCGACAAGGCGCTGCCTTCATAGCCGTATGCAAGGCAGATGTGGCGCAGCAAGGCCCTGAGAGCCCTGGGTTTGGCCAGTTCGGCAAAATGACTCGATCCTGTCGCCATGACGACTTCCATTGCGGAAATGATCTGTTCAGGGAGGATGCCGGATCCGGTGAAATGGTGCAGCAGGTCGCTGGTTTGGGCAAGTGCAAGCGCGATTTCCTGGGAGGGTGTGGCGCCCTGTTCATGCCAAGGGATCGTATCGACGGCAAGAAAGCGGAAACTGCTCATGGCTTCGCCGTTCCTGAAGAGAGCGGTATCGTGCTCCAGTGATGGTTCAGCAGGCCGCCAAAGCAGGCCGCCGGTGTTTTCGGCGAAATCCGGGATTCCGGCAAGGATTTCCATGAGTCCGTGCGGATCGTCGATGTATCCTGAAAAGTAGATTGCGACGGCAGGAATGCTGATTCCCTTCAGCAGCACCGCTAGAGCTTCGGGAGTAGAGAGGTCTGCTCTCATGAAGCTGAACTCGAGCGCGGCAACATCCTGGGAAAAGCTGCCGAGCGCTTCACGATTTGCCTCGAAGGGATCCGAGACAGCGATCAGGCGGCAGCTGCGCCAGTTGCTGGACAAGCCGCCACCCTGCAGTGATGCAGCGGGAAGCGTTCGGCTTTGTGCATGCCACGGTTCGAGAGGGAATCCGTCCGGAGTTTGCCAGACGATGCGCTCATAGGGCGTTTCCTTCAGTTCGGCAATGGCTTTCGCTTTCCATTCGGCAGTGCCGACAGCAGGAAATTCCCGGAAAAGCTGTTTGTTCTGGATCTGTGTCATTTCGTGAGCATAAGCAGTTTCATTGGACGGCAGCCTGTACGGCATGTTCCTTGAGGATGGCGACGATTTCCTGTTTCATTCGGGTCGGAAGGGCGGTTTTGTCGACAAATCCTTTCTGCTGCAGCCACCAGGTTGTCTGGAAATCTTTCGAAGTGCGCCTGCCGGTATACTGTTCGATGACACGTTTTCCGGAAAAGCCGATATTGCCGGCATTGTGCTCGAAAATCCGGAATCCTCTCGATGCCACGCCGATAGCCACGCCACCGAGTGTTGGATCGGTGACGATGGTGATGACCGGCAGACCGGCTCTCTCGACGCTTGAAATGGCGACGTGCAGCTTCGGAATGCTGACCATCGATGAGCATCCTTCGTGCATTCTCGCGCCGCCTCCGGTTGCCTGGATAATGAGCGGCTTTTTCCCTGCGAGGGCAATTTTTGCCGCTTGCCAGATCTTTTCGCCGGTCGACATGCAGAACGAGCCACCCAGGAAATTGAAGTTTGTGGCACAGAACACCACGTCGAATCCCTCGATGGTTCCGTCGCCGGTGATGAAGGAAGATGCTGCGCCGGTCTTGTGGCGAGCTTCTTCGATCTTCCGATGGTAGTCGGGGAACGACAGGATGTCACGGTCCACGATATATCGGGTTTCAGGGTGTTCCCGGAAGGATCCCTCGTCCAGCACCAGGTCGATATAGTCGTGAGCGGTAAGGCGTACATACCGGTGGCCGCAGGTACTGCAGACAAAATTGTCCGCGAGCAGCTTCGAATACAGTACCGGATCGTGGATTTTCTTGCCTTCACTGTTCACGCATTTCTTGTGGCGTGCCACGAAAAGCGCTTTCTGGGGTTTCGGGATGAAGAAAGAAACGGGTTTCTCGAATGCACCGATCTCTTCCTCTCCGATGGTGTCCCACTGGCCGATTTTTTCCCAGCGCTGCATCCTGGTCTCGAAAATCGTGTTCCGGTCGATCCCGTCAAGTCGTTCAAGCCAGATGGTTACACTTTTCCTGAAAGCCTCCATTGTGGTTTCCCTGAAGCGGTGTGCGGGGCCTTCGGATTCGGGGATGATGTCATCGATGATGCCGTTCCGGAGCGCTTCCTTTGCGGTGATCTGCGAAATTTCCGCTGCAAGGTTGGCTTTTTCCCTGGTGCGGAAGAGAATCGAAGAACAGGCTTCAGGAGCGATCACCAGATAGGTGGCGTATTCCATGGCCAGTACGGCATCACATCCCGTCAGTGCGATCGCACCGCCGCTGCAGCCCCTGTTGATGATGACCGAGAGCGTCGGGACGCGTGATTCGGCAAGGGCTTTCATGCAACGGCCGATTTTCCAGGCGATTCCTCCGGCTTCCGATGCTTCGGTCGGGTCTGCTCCGGCGGTGTCTATCACCGTGATGATGATCCGGTTTTCCTCTTCGGCGAGCCTGATGGCATCAATGGCTTTCTGGAAGGCTGCCGGCGTCGGCATGCCGTGATTCCACCGGCTGATGCTTGCGGGGTCTTTCATGAGCGTCTTCATGAGGCCGAAGTCGGAGGTTGGGCCTGACTGCTGCCCGACAAGCATGACGGGAATACTGCCGGTGGCGGTACGGAGCATTGCCCTGTGCGTCTGGATCACGCAACTGCCATATTCATCGTTCGACAGGCATTCTTCATGCTGGTCAAAAACGGTGAGGTAATCGAGATGTTTGGGGCGTTCGGGATGAAAAGAGAGCTGATATTTTTCATATTCGGTCAGCGCTTCGACTGCTTCGTGCGAACAACTGAAACCGTCTCTTTTCTCGAAAGGCAGATAAAAATGTTCCACAGCTTTCTGGTAGGCGTTTTCTCGATTGGTTAACGATGTTTCTTCTGTGCGATTTCCAGGAGTACCCGGCTGGTCTGCTTCGGATGAAGGAAAACGATGCTTTTTCCTCCGGCGCCATCCTTCGGGGGGGCAAGCGTTTTCAGGTCGAGGTCTGCAAGCCGCAGGGTTTCCTCTTGGATATTGTCGGTTTCGAGGGCGATATGGTGCATGCCGTCCCCGTTTTTTTCGAGAAACCTCGAAATGGGGCTGTCGTCTCCAAGCGGCTGGAGCAGTTCGATTTTTGTTTCGCCGACGGGTATGAACGCGACCCGGACTTTTTCGGAAGGAACCTCTTCCACCGTAATGGCCTCAGGTGCGCACCCGAGAACGTTGCGGAACGTTTCGAGTGCGCCTTCGAGGTTCTGGACAGCTATGGCGATATGGTCGATTTTTTTGATCATGTGCTCTTTGTTACGGGCAGGCTTTTCTCCGCATACCCGATGGTCTGCAGCGCCTCCCTGATTTCATCGAGGATTGCCGGATCATCAATGGTGGCCGGCATGGCATACTCCTCGCTGTTGGCGATTTTCCGCATGGTGCCGCGAAGGATCTTGCCTGACCGGGTCTTCGGCAGCCGGTTCACGATAACAGCATGCTTGAAGGATGCTACCGGTCCGATGTTCTCCCGGACATACTCGATGACGTGCTTGACAATCTGGGTGTGAGGCGTGTCGACATTGGCTTTCAGGACCAGGAAGCCGAGAGGGATCTGTCCCTTGAGGTCGTCGTGGACGCCGATGACCGCGCTTTCGGCCACGTCCGGATGCTCGCAAAGCGCGGCTTCGATGGCGCCGGTTGAAAGCCTGTGGCCGGCGACATTGATGATGTCATCCGTGCGCGACATGATGTGGATGTAGCCGTCCTCATCGATGTAGCCGGCATCGCTTGTCTGGTAGTAGCCGGGGAATCTGGTCATGTAACTTTCCACGAACCTGTTGTCGGCTTTCCAGAGGGTGAGCATCGTGCCCGGAGGAAGCGGCAGCTTGACGACGATATCGCCCATCTGCCCTGCAGGAAGCTGCTCCATCTCCTGGTTCACGACCTGTACGTCATAGCCGGGCACCGCCCTCGATGCAGAGCCGTACTTGACCGGTCCCGGTTCGATGCCCTGGCAGTTCGCGGCGATGGCCCAGCCGGTTTCAGTCTGCCACCAGTGATCGATCACCGGTATCTTCAGTTTCTGCTCGGCCCATTTCACCGTGTCGGGATCGGCCCTTTCTCCTGCAAGGAAGAGTGTGCGCAGACTCGAAAGGTCGTATTTTTCGATATGGGAGCCGTTCGGATCCTCTTTCTTGATAGCCCTGAATGCGGTAGGAGCCGTAAAGAGTACCGAAACCCCGTATTCGTTGACGATTCTCCAGAATGTGCCGGGATCAGGCGTGCCTACCGGCTTGCCCTCGAAAATGATGGTGGTGCATCCGTGCAGTAGCGGTGCATAGACGATGTAGGAGTGCCCGACAACCCATCCGACATCGCTGGCCGCCCAGTACACTTCTCCGGGTTTGACGTTGTAGACGTTTTCCATCGACCATTTCATGGCCACCATATGTCCGCCGTTATCGCGCACGATGCCTTTCGGCTGGCCGGTCGTGCCGGAGGTGTAAAGAATGTAGAGCGGGTCCGTTGCCTCAAGAGGAACACACAGGGCAGGTTCGGCTCCCAGAAGAGACTGGTTCCATGTCAGGTCGCGTTCCTCGTTCAGTTCGGTCCTGAGCTGTTCCCGCTGCTTGATGATGCAGATTTCCGGTTTGAAGTGGGCAAGTTCGATGGCGAAATCGAGCAGCCGCTTGTAGTCGATAACCCTGCCGTGCTCGATGCCGCAGGATGCCGATATGATCACTTTCGGCTTGCAGTCGTCGATTCTTACGGCCAGCTCGTGTGAAGCGAATCCCCCGAAGACCACGGAGTGTATGGCTCCGATTCTTGCACAGGCAAGCATGGCCACCACGGCTTCCGGAATCATCGGCATGTAGATGATGACGCGGTCGCCCTTGCGCACACCTCTCGATTGCAGGGCTCCGGCAAAAAGCACCACGATATCCCGGAACTCGCGGTAGGTGTACCGTTCTTTCGCACCGGTGACCGGGCTGTCGTAGATGACCGCCAGCTGGTTTCCCCTGCCTTCGTCGACGTGACGGTCAAGGGCGTTGTAGCAGGTGTTGGTCATGCCTCCGGCAAACCAGCGGTAAAAGGGCGGGTTGCCGGAATCCAGCACGGTGTTCCATTTCTTGTACCAGTGAAGCTCGGAAGCTGCTGCTCCCCAGAACTCGTCAGGTTGCTCGATCGACTGCTGAAAGACGGTGTTGAAGGACTGCGACATACAAATAACCCCCTTTAAAATCTAAGGTTGTTGATAAAAAGCAGGGAGAATGAAACAGCAAGAACAGAAAACAGGAAGAACAGTGCTCATCTGCTGACTCCGCAACGCCAGTGTTACGGAAAAAGCCCGGGGCTTGCATGTTAAGAAAAAATACGTTTACGGACAATCAACAACTGTTAGCATGACGTCCGGAAGGGATGTCATGCCGCAGGCCGCATTTTTATAAAATAAGGGAACTTTCGCAAATTGCCGAACAGAAGCACGCCCGGGGAGCGAAGGGGATGTCATTTCCGTCCGGCAGATGCAGGAAGGGGCTTCAGCTTTCCGAAGAGCGAGAAAAATCCGTCTATCGAAAGCGATTCTGCACGCAGTTTCAGAATTTCGGCAGGAACGGCTTCAAGGTCCCAGCTCTCCCTGAGGTTGTTCAGAAGGGTTTTTCTCCGTTGCCTGAAGGCGCATCGCACGAAACGGCGGAATCCTTCCGGATCGTCCAGCGGGACACCGGGTTTCGGGGTCATGGTGATGACCGCGCTGTCCACTCCGGGCTGTGGCCTGAAAACCTTGCGACCCACCTTGAAGCAGTAGGATATCTCGAAGAACGCCTGCAACTGCGCGGCAAGAATGCCGTACTCCTTGGTTGAGGGTTCCGCCACGATGCGCTGGGCTACCTCGTGCTGCATCATGAGCGTTGCCTGAATGATGCAGTGTCTGCTTTCCAGCAGTCTGAAGAGGATCGGGCTGGTAATGGAGTAGGGTATGTTGCCGAGAATGCGCAATTGCTCCCCCCCGGCAATTTTCCTGATGTCGGTTTTCAGGAAATCCGCCTCGATAACATCGAGCCGGGGATACTGGGACCGGATGAACGAGGCGAGTTTCGGGTCTTTTTCCACAACCGTGAATGACGGGCAGACGTCGATGATTTCCTGTGTCAGGGCGCCGAACCCTGGTCCGATTTCCAGGATACGGTCTCCGGGTTGCGCGCCGGAAAGCCGCACGATTTTTTTCGTGATGTTCCGGTCGGTGAGAAAGTTTTGCCCCAATTGTTTTTTTACCGCTATTTCTGTATGCTTATATTCGACTTTTGCCATGGTGTCCGGGTTTTTCCTGTTGCCACAACTCCGGGCGGAACTGTTTTTACAATTATCAAGTCATTCTGGAATTAATGGGAGAAAATAACACGGGCGCCGCTGCCCTCCAATATGTTTCAAGGGGTAACAAGGCTACCCGTACAGGCTTTGGCGAAGCGTTGCTCGAAATCGGGCGCGAGAACAGCTCCGTTGTGGGGTTGTGTGCCGATCTGACCGGTTCCCTGAACATGAACCAGTTCCGCGACGAGTTTCCAGACCGGTTCTTTCAGACCGGTATTGCAGAGGCCAACATGATTTCCATGGCTGCAGGACTCGCCACAACCGGAAAAATCCCTTTCGCGGCAAGCTTTGCCGTGTTTGCAACCGGCAGGGTTTACGACCAGATCCGCCAGTCGGTGTGCTACTCGAACCTCAACGTCAAGATCTGTGCCTCGCATGCCGGCCTGACGCTCGGCGAGGATGGGGCCACCCACCAGATTCTCGAGGATATCGGACTCATGCGGGGTCTGCCGCGCATGACCGTCGTGGTTCCCTGCGACTACAGCGAGACCAAGCGTGCGGCAAGGGCTGTCGCAAAGCACGAAGGTCCTGTATATTTTCGTTTCGGTCGTCCCAATGTGCCTGATTTCTCGCTCGACGAGGACGGCTTCGAGATCGGCAAGTCGATCGAATTGCATCCGGGGAGCGACGTGACCGTCATTGCCTGCGGCATCATGGTCTGGAAAGCACTGGAGGCGGCCCTCATTCTCGAGAAGGAAGGGGTCGGCGTACGGGTGATCAACATGCACACCATCAAGCCGATAGATACCCTGGCCATTGTCCGGGCGGCCAACGATACCGGCGCCATCGTCACTGCCGAAGAGCATCAGATTCTCAATGGTCTCGGCGATGCGGTTGCAGGGGTCTGTGCCCGCAACATTCCCGTCCCCATTGAAATGGTCGGTGTCGAGGACCAGTTCGGCGAATCGGGCAAGCCGGACGAGCTGCTCGAGAAATACAAGCTGACCACAGCCGACATTCTCGAGAAGATCTATCTGGCTCTGCGCAGGAAATCGTAAGGGAGCAAGGATTTTAACTGTAACGCGTTAGTCAAGGAGAACAGGACGATGGGCATGCCGAACTTGGGCGATATGATGAAGCAGATCCAGAAAGCTGGCGAGAAGATGCAGGATGTTCAGAACCAGCTTGAGAAACTTGTTGCTCATGGTAAATCCGGAGGCGGCATGGTCAAGGTGAGCGTGAGCGGCAAGCAGAAACTGCTTTCGCTCGTTATCGATCCTGAAATTCTCGACGATGTGGAGATGGTGCAGGACCTTGTGATCGCAGCAGTCAACAGCGCGCTCGATGCGTCGGCGGCTCTTGCTCAGGAGGAGATATCCAAAGCTGCCGGAGGCATGATCAACCCTGCCGATATCCTGAAGAACCTGAATCTCGGTAAATAATTCTTCCATGCGTTATACTTCGGCGGCGATTGAAACCCTGATCGAAGAGTTTGCCAAACTGCCGGGTATAGGCCGCAAAACAGCCCAGCGCCTTGCAATGCATGTCCTGAAGGAGCCGCAGGGTTCTGCCGAGCGGCTGGCCCATGCGTTGCTTGATGTCAGGGAAAAAGTCATCCGGTGTTCGATATGCCAGAATGTCACCGACCGCGATGCAGATCCTTGCCATATCTGCCGGAGCACCGCTCGTGACCGCTCGGTCATCTGTGTTGTCGAGTCGCCTTCCGATGTCCTCGCATTTGAAAAAACAGGCCATTACAAAGGCCAGTACCACGTGCTGCATGGCCTTGTCTCTCCCCTTGACGGTATCGGGCCTGACGATATCAGGATCCAGGAACTGCTTCCTCGTCTTGGCGCAGGCCATGGGGATGTTGCCGTCAGGGAGGTTGTGCTTGCCCTGAATCCTACAGTCGAGGGTGAAACCACGGCACTGTACATCAGCAGACTGCTCAAGCCCTGCGGTATCGAGGTGACCAAGATCGCCCGTGGCATTCCCGTCGGTGCGGAGCTCGAGTTTATCGATGAGGCAACGCTCTCGCGTGCCATGGAAGGCCGTTCGGCAGTGTAATGTCCTGCCGCCAGTGTCCGGAGCCCTGAAATATTTTTTGATGTTCAATCCAGGAAAATGAGTACAGAAAAGAAATCGGTATTGATTCTCGGCGGCGGCCTTGCCGGTCTTGCTGCAGCCAAGCGATTGACTGACAGGGGACTGCAGGTGAAGGTTCTTGAAAAAAGAGAGATATACGGGGGAAAGGTCTCTTCATGGAAGGATGAGGAGGGTGACTGGATCGAGTCGGGCACGCACTGTTTCTTCGGCGCCTATGATGTGCTGTACGAGCTCATGAAGGAGATCGGAACCTACCATGCGGTGCTCTGGAAAGATCACCGGCTTACCTACACCCTCGAGGGCGGTCGTCGTTTCACCTTCGATACCTGGAATCTTCCGAGCCCGCTGCACCTCCTGCCGGCAATTGTGAAGAACGGTTATTTCTCGTTCGGGGAAATGGCAGCTTTTTCCCGTTCACTTCTTCCACTGGCACTGAAGCAGGCAGGCTATCCTCCGACCCAGGATCATCTGACCTTCGCCGAATGGGCGGAACAGAAGAAGTTCGGCCGCCGGCTCATGGACAAGATGTTCCGTCCCATGGCTCTCGCCCTGAAATTCATCCCTCCGGAAGAAATTTCCGCGAAAATCATCCTCGATGTCACTGAAACCTTCTACCGTATTCCCGAGTCCTCCTGCATGGGTTTTCTGAAAGGATCGCCCCAGGAGTATCTGCATCAGCCGCTTGTTGACTATTCGGCTTCGAGAGGTGCTGTTTTCAGGAATCGCACGGCTGTCGATGAACTGCTTTTCGACGGATCTGAAATCAGGGGAGTCCAGCTTCGCAACGGCGAGATTCTGACAGCCGACTATTATCTCTGCGCCCTGCCCATCCACAATCTCAACAAGGTGCTTCCTGCAGCACTGAAATCCAGCGACCGCTTCTTCGGAGGACTTTCGAATCTTGAAGGGGTTCCCGTGATATCGGTGCAGTTATGGTACGATCGGGAAATTGCTGCTGACGACAACGTGCTGTTCAGTCCTGACGGCATTATTCCGGTTTACGCAAACCTTGCCCGCACGACTCCGGAGTACCGGATGCTGCGAGGTGAGCCGTTCAGCGGGAAAACCCGTTTCGAGTTCTGTGTCGCTCCTGCCCGCGAGCTCCTGAAGCTCTCGCGGGAGGAAATCGTCCGCCAGGTGGATCTCAGCGTAAGATCCTGCTATCCGCAGGAAACAGCAGGAGCCAGGGTGCTGAAATCCACGCTGGTGAAGATACTGCATTCGGTTTACGCACCGTTACCCAACATGGAGCAGTTCCGTCCCATGCAGCGCACCCCGGTGCGCAACCTGTTTCTTGCAGGCGGATTCTCCCGTCAGCTTTACTATGACTCCATGGGAGGCGCGGTCATGAGCGCGAACCTTGCCGCCGGCGCAATCATGAAGGCGGCTGGAATGGGGTGATGCTTTTCAGAGGAGAAAAAAGAAAAAAGTTTTTTTTAAAGCGATCGATTTCTTACCTTAAAATTTCTGATACAATCGGCTACGGTTGACTCAGCGTGCCCTTGTAGCTCAGTGGATAGAGCAGTAGTTTCCGGAACTAAAGGTCGGCAGTTCGAGTCTGTCCAAGGGCGCAGGAAAAAGTTTTTTCGGGGTGTGGCTCAGATGGTAGAGTGCTGCGTTCGGGACGCAGAGGTCGTGGGTTCGAGTCCCGCCACCCCGACAGAAAGGCGGTTACGGCAAGTTCCGTAGTCGCCTTTTTTGATTGCCGGCTCTGTCAGTGCAGCAGCGAGATTTTTCTGTATGCGTACCAGTTTCCCCCTTCATCTCCCCTGACCGTATATCCGTAAACAGCAATGCGCATTCCTTTTTTCAGGAATCCGTCGTTTTTCGTGTGATTGATGAAGATGCGCAGCGGTGTCCCGCCTGCAAAGGAGTAGGCAGGATTGGCTCCCTTTTCGTTTTGTACGGTTGTCTGCACGAGCAGGATGGCATAGTTGGCAGGAAAGGTACGATCATGTCCCAGTGATCCTGATGGATGGAGCCGTTTGCCGTTACGGATGATGGTGTAAGCATTCACAAATCTCCGGATGCCATGCGATCTCTTCGATGGATCCCCTGATGGTCATCGGTCCGACTGGAGGTGTGGGTGCGGCATGGATCGGCATGCTGCTGCTGAACCCGAACAGACCGACAAGGATTCCGGGCAGACGATGCACCATTTGCTCCTTTTTGCAGGTTTTTCTCTATCCATACAGATAATGGCGGCAGAACGTTCAGTCTCCTCTGTCGCCGGCATCCTCTTTCCTGCAGTTCTTCGGCAAGTCTGGGGGGATTGTGGGGATATTGTGTTTTTTTTCTGCATTTTACGAATCGCAACAGACCGGAAAGTGAACCTTTTACAGTCTGTCAGCCGTTCATGAATAGTGATAAGAGCGGACGATTTCAGTTGCAGTAACAGGAAAACAGCCTCTCTGGCGATTGCCGGGGGGTGAACGTGTCAAACAGAACGCCATGGTTAAAGAAGACGCAGCCTCTATCTGGAGGACGATTGTGACGGAGGCCGCCAACGAGTGCACCCGTGATCCGGAGATCAGCATTTTTCTTGAACAGCATATTCTTCGTTTCGATGATTTCGGTTCTTCGCTTGCCATGCTGCTTTCCGTAAAGCTCGGTTCGAAGCATTTTCCTCCCCTGGTTTTGCAGGGCCTTTTTGAGGATTTTTATCGTCAGTGCCCCGAACAGGTGGAGTATGCCATCCATGATCTTGTGGCGACGCAGCAGCGTGATCCGGCAGCGGTGTACTACTTCGAGATCATGCTGTTCCTGAAGGGGTACCAGGCGTTGCAGGCATACCGGCTTGCCCACTGGCTCTGGAAAAACGGACGGAAGACCATGGCGTATTTCATCCAGAACCGGATGTCGGAGGTTTTTGCCGTCGATATTCATCCGGCAGCAGTTATCGGCAAGGGAATTCTGCTGGACCATGCGACCAGTCTCGTGATCGGTGAGACCGCTGTTGTCGAGGACAATGTGTCGTTGTTGCATGAAGTTACCCTGGGCGGAACCGGCAAGGAGACTGGTGACCGGCATCCCAAGGTGCGCAAATCGGTGCTGATCGGGGCCGGAGCGAAAATTCTCGGCAATGTGGAGATCGGTGAAGGCTCGAAGGTCGGGGCAGGGAGCGTTGTGCTCGATGATGTGCCGCCACACTATACGGTTGTCGGCGTTCCTGCGCAGATTGTGGGAAAAACGGAGGTGGACGAACCTTCACGCGAGATGAACCAGAAACTGGTCGGTCCGGAGAAGTAAGGCCTGAAGGGTTTTCAGGCCTTGAAAATGCTGTGCAGGTGGAGACGCAAGGATTCGAGCCTGTCCAGCATCTCGCCAAGGTGATCGCCGCCGAGTTTTTCAATCAGTGCATTGGCGATGACCGGAGCGACGACAGCCTCGGCAACCACGCCGGCGGCGGGAACGGCGCATGTGTCGCTGCGCTCGAAGCGGGAAAGGGTGGGTTGCATGGTTTCCATATCGAGAGAATTGAGGGGGGAAACCAGTGAAGAGATCGGCTTCATGGCTGCTCTCAGATGGATGATCTGTCCGCTCGACATGCTGCCTTCAAGGCCACCGGCGCGATTGGTTGGTCGCTGTATTCCTTTGCCTTTGGCGAGCATGAACTCGTCATGCACCTGCGAACCGGGTTTTCTGGTGTTTTCAAATGCATGCCCGATTTCGGCCCCCTTGATTGCCTGAATGGACATGAGTGCCGCAACAAGCCCGGCATCGAGACGTCGGTCGTGCTGCACATAGGTTCCCAGTCCCATCGGTACACCGGTGATGAAAATTTCAATGACACCACCAAGCGTATCGCCTTGCTGTTTCACCTCGTCAATCGCTGCGATTGCCTCCTGTCCGGTCCTGCTGTCCAGCATCCTGACCGGCGAAGCATCCGCTTTGAGTGCAACAGCTTCTGCTCCGTTCCGGAGCAGAAGCTCCAGCTCGGGTGACGGGACGGATTCTGCTGCAGGGCCGATGGATGAGACGTAGCTTCCTATTTCAATGCCGAGCGTTTTCAGAAAAATGCGGGCCATGGTGCCGGCGGCAACACGGGCGGCTGTTTCTCTTGCCGATGAGCGCTCAATGACCGGACGGATGTCGTCAAGTCCGTATTTGATCCGTCCTGCCAGATCGGCGTGGCCAGGGCGGGGAATCTGGATTTTTGCTGTTTCAGCGCTGTGGTCGTCGAATTGCGACATCGTGGTCGTCCAGTTCTCCCAGTCGCGGTTTCTGATGAGCAGGGTGACCGGAGAACCGATGGTTTTTCCGAAACGGATGCCCGAAAGCACTTCCGCATGGTCGCTTTCGATTTTCATTCGCCCGCCGCGTCCGTACCCCTGCTGACGGCGCTGCAGTTGCGTGTCGATAGCCTGCTGCGTTACAGGAACACCTGCAGGAATGCCTTCGATGATCGTTGTCAGGGCAGGCCCATGCGATTCGCCTGCAGTAAAGTATCGTATCATGGCTCGATAGTAAAAATGCCCGGCTATGCCACTGGAACAGCCGGGCTTTCAGAAAAAAAAGTCATCGATGGCGACGGGAAAGCGGTCAACGCAGTTTTTTTGCTGCCTCTTTGGCGTAGTAGGTGAAGATAAGATCGCCACCGGCACGCTTCATGCAGAGCAGCGATTCCATCATGACCCGATCTCCGTCGATCCATCCTTTTTCAGCGGCGGCTTTGACCATGGCATATTCGCCGGAAACATGGTAGATTGCAACCGGAACATCGAAACGTTCCTTGGCGCGGTAGACAATGTCAAGATAGGCGAGACCGGGTTTGACCATGACAATATCGGCGCCTTCCATGATATCGAGCTCGATCTCTTTCATGGCTTCGTCGGTATTGCCGGGATTCATCTGGTAGGTGGTCTTGTCTCCGAACTGCGGCGCGGAATGGAGCGCATCGCGGAATGGGCCGTAGAAGCTCGATGCATATTTTGCAGCATAGGACAGGATGCCGACATCGGAGAATCCCGCATCGTCGAGGGACTCGCGGATCGCTCCGATACGTCCGTCCATCATATCGCTGGGCGAAACGAAATCAGCGCCTGCATTGGCATGCGATGCCGCCATTTTGCAGAGCACCTCGACGGTTTCATCATTGAGAATGATACCGTCCTTCACCAGACCGTCATGACCGAACGGCGTGAACGGATCGAGTGCGACGTCCGTCATGATGCAGAGGTCCGGAAGCTTCGCCTTGATAGCGCGGATAGCCTCCTGGATGATGCCCTTGTCGTTGTATGCCTCGCTGCCGTCTTCGGTTTTCTTTTCAGGAATGCCGAACAGGTCGATGCACTGGATGCCGAGGTCCCAGAGCTCCTGGCACTCCTTGACGGCGTTGTCGATCGAGTAACGGAAGCTGCCAGGCATGGATGGAACTTCTTCCACAACATTGGTTCCCGGACAGACGAACAGCGGGAAAACAAGATCGTTGACCGTCAGGGTCCGTTCCTGCACCAGGTTTCTGATCGCTGCGGATTTCCGGAGCCTTCTGGGACGGTGGACAATATTGAGGAGATCGAGCTGGCTCATGGTTTTCGTGAGGTTTGGTTTGAAAAAACCATAAAATACGAAAAGCTGTGAACTTCAGGAAGGGGCCGGAATGAAAAAACCGTGCGAATTCTTTCAGACAGGCACTGTGGTTTGCCGTGTGAATCGCTATATTTTTTTCGAGGTATCTTTTAAGGGAATCATGTTTTGCCCTGACTTTTCCTGCTGTTTTTTTGCGTACGCAGGATTATGGTTTTTCAATTGTAAACAACAACAATCAAAACAAAAAAACCTCCATGAAAAGAACAGTTATCGAATTGCACTCCGGAAAGAACCATGTTCTTCCTTTCAGGCCGATGCTGGCAGCAAGGCCTTCGCTGCTGCAGATTGAACGCAAGCCGAGAAAACCTTCCTTTATAACCGAATATCCAGGCAAGAAGGCATATACGCTAATTTTCGAGGATGACACATTGCCTTCGGATGTCTCTGGTATTCAGTCGGTCAGGGTTGCATCGATTGATGACGTGCTCGGATACCACAACCTTCTTGGCGACTCGTGCGAGCTCTACCTATCAGCCGGTTATTCGAAAGCGCATCCCGAAATTTCCGGAAAGCTGGGGTTGACAGGGCTCCGCAAGATGAAGAAGGATCCCTATCCTGACGCGGAAACGACAAAACGATTGCTCGGCAGGTTGCCGCTCAACCTTAAAAGCCTTCTGCAGAGTCCGCTTGCCGTTTTGGATGGTGATCGTCTTTTGCAACCTATCAACAAGGAGTTCGTTCACAAGAAAAGCGTCCGGAATGTTCTGATTTCTGCTCCGCTGATTGAAGGGAAATTCCTGTATTTCAATGTGTTTGACGGTATCGAAGAATTCAGGTTCGATCACGAGTCCGACCATTTTCAGGGCATGCTGATTCTCGAAGCGATGCGGCAGGCCTCCATTTCTGCAGCCCATATTCTTGGCAAGCTTCCCCTTGACGGTGGGATGACGCTCCTTTCCTATGAGACGAGTTTTTACAACTATATCGAGAATGCCTCACCTGTCATTTTGAGGACTTACAGCAATTTCAGTTGTACCGCAAACGATGAAGAGCGAGAATCATATGCGGTCTGTCAGCTCTATCAGTGGGGGAAACTCTGTGCTGAAGCCTCCCTGAAAGCCTTCATATTCATGAGCAAGGAGGGCTACGCAACGCATCGCATCCGTTCGGGGCGTATAACCGAAAGAATCAAAAGGCAGTTTGCCACCAAACTCGATCTTCTGAAAACACAATCCGCCCATTCATGAAGAAAGTCGCTGTAATCGGAGGCGGCATTTCCGGTATTGCCGCGGCACACTACCTGAAAAAAGGGGGATTTTCAGTCGATCTGTACGAATCGGGCTCCAGGATCGGAGGCAGGATCGGGAGCGAGCAGATGCAGGGAAGATGGCTTGATTTCGGTGGAAAGAATATCGGGCGGAAGTACCGCCGGTTCCGCGAGTTTGTCGGACAGACGGGCGATTTTCCGTTTGAGTATTTCGGGTTCAATACCTCCCAGGTCGTCGGCGGTAAGGTGGTGCGTCTTACCAAGGAGGGCAAGAAGCTGGCGAATCTGTACGGGTTTGCCAGGCTGGCCGGTATCCAGGGTATCGCTACCCTTTATCCGTGGGTGCGGGCTGTCATGAAGGATAAGGGACAGGGGATGCTGAATACGCCGTTTTTCAACGATGTTTCGATGCGGCTGGATCATGCTCCGCTTTCCTCCTGCTGTCCAGGGCGTTGTGCCGCCAATCTTGTCCGGCCGGTAACCGTGAGAATGAACGGCGCCGAGCCGGACGAGTGCTATCCAGGGAATTTCGGGTCGAATCTCGCGCTTGTCCTTGACAGCTATGAGCAGCTCGAGGGCGGCATGCACCAGCTTCTCGATGCCTTTGCCGCAGGTTGCGCACCGCAGGTCACCATCAGGACGGAGCACCGGGTCGAACAGCTTTCGAGCCGCGGCGTCTCGGGCGGCACGGAGGTGGTATTCAGCAATAACGGCATTCGCGGGTCGGCATGCTATGAGCGTGTCGTGGCAGCACTTCCTGCAGTACAGCTCGCTCCGCTTCTCAGCCATGCATATTCCGATATCTCCCGGCTGCTCGAACGTGTCACGTACTATCCGGTTTCCGTGGCCGTCGTCTCCTACCGTGAAAACGTTTTCCGCAAGGAACAGCGTGCCATGGTCTTCGATCAGGCCTCTTCACTGAGCAATGCCGGGGCCTACGGGATACATGACCTCAATCTTGTCCGCTATACCTTCAGCGGCAGGACGGCAAGAAGACAAATACATGCTGAATCGGCTGCCGAAGATGTTATATTACAGGCGGAAGAACAAGTATTTCCGTATTTCTCCCTTGCGGACAACCAACGCCTTGCAATGACCTACAAGTACCTTTCCCCCGGCCTGTGCGCGTATTCTCCGTTTCATCACAGGCTCCTTTCGGAATTGCAGGAGAAGCTCGCTGCCTTTCCCGGATTGTACGTTACCGGCGACTATTGCCGCGGGGCATCTATCGAGGCGTGTTTCACTGCTGCCGGGGAAACGGTAAACCAGCTTGTGCAGGGAGCGTCGTTCTGATGGTGAGGAGTTACCTCAAAAAAGCATTCAAGGAAGGCACCATGATCTCGGATTTCAATCTGAGATCAGCGGCGCTGCTTGGTGCCCCAGCCCATATTTCCTTTTATTTTCTTTTTAAATACGTATTCAGTCTTCCCTACGAAAACGCGACCATAAGAATTATCGCCACCTTGCTGTCGTTTTCAGTGCTTTTCAGGAAACGGTTTCCTGAAAAGCTGAAAAAGCTTTTTCCCTATTACTGGCATTTTTCGATCATCTTCGTACTCCCTTTCATTTTCACGTTCTACCTGCTGATGAATAATTTTCATGAGCTTTGGCTGTACTGGGAAATATTCATGCTCTTTATCCTCATAACCTATATTCCGAACTGGCTGATTTTTCTTGCCGATCTTCTCATCGGGGTTACAGCAGCAATTCTGATGTTCCTGCTGTTGTCGAACGGCATGGTGCTCAATCCACAGTTCGATATTCCACTCTATTCCATTGTTATCTTCTTTACGGTTGTAGCCGGATTCATTTTCAGTTACAGCAACAAGAAAGGTCAGCTTGCACAGGAGAAAAATGCGGCATTGCAGGCGCTCGCAGTTGGCATCGCGCATGAAATGCGCAATCCTCTGGGTCAGGTGCGCTACAATCTCGAGGCTATCCAGGACGAACTTCCTGTGTACCATGCGGCAAATGGCAACGGTTCGCGCGAGGTGAGCGAGGATGCCCTCGGCAGGATCTATGCAGGAATCGCGCAGGGGCAGATGGCGGTGAACAGGGGGGTACAGGTTATCGACATGATTCTCGAGGAGGTCAGGAATGAAAATCCTTTCAGGAGTGGCAGCACCTACCTTTCCGCTGCATCAGTGACCCGCAGGGCGCTTGACGAGTACGGCTATGAATCGGACGACGAGCGGCGCAAGGTGCATTTTTCAGGCGAGGAAGATTTCATGTTCAACGGAGTCGAGTCGATGTACGTGTTCGTGATTTTCAACCTTGTCATGAATGCGCAGTATTTTCTGCGGCTCTATCCCAATGGGGGCATTTTCATAAGGACAAGCCGGGGAGAGCGCATGAACAGCGTGGTCGTCAGGGATACCGGCCCTGGTATTTCAAGAGAGAACATCACCAGAATTTTCGATCCTTTCTTCACCTCCGGCAAGAAAGGCGGAACCGGGCTCGGTCTTGCCTACTGCAAGCGGGCCATGCGGCTTTTCGGGGGTGATATTACCTGTGAGTCACTGCAGGGAGAGTATACCGAATTCACCCTGAGCTTCCCGGTCATCAACGAGGAGGATTTGCTCCGATTCGAAGAACAGCTTTACCGGGACAATCGGGAGCTCTTTATCGGCAAGCGTCTTCTTGTTGCCGATTCTGATGATGCCCACAGCAGAAGGGTTGCCGTCTTTCTCAGGCCTCTTGGTCTTGAAATGGACATGGCAAGAGACGGGGGAGAGGTACTTGAAATGATCGCTTCCAGCCATTATGACCTGCTGCTCTGCGAGATTGGTTTGCCGGTCAATGACGCGTATCGCCTCAATTACCTGATCAACGGGGGCAACGGGGTAAACCCGGTCCTGCCAGTCGTGGCTTATTCGGATGAGCCATCCTATCTCTATTTCGGCCGGGCGGAGAAATCGGGTATCGCCGAACTGCTTTCCCGGCCGCTCATGCTCCAGCCGCTGGTTTCATCGCTTGCCGCCGCACTTGCCCTGAAATCCGCCCGTCTCGAGAAGAAGGATCTTTCAGGAAAGAATGTGCTTCTGGTGGATGACTCTTCCGTAAACCGTACGGCTGTCCGGGGTATGCTCCATCATCTGGGAATCGATCAGGTGATCGAGGCTGCAAACGGTATCGATGCGCTTGAAATCATTGCAAAAACGCCGCTGGATCTGCTGCTGCTCGATATCCAGATGCCGGTGCTTGACGGTCTGGAAGTGGCAAAACGCATCCGGACAGGTTCGTCGATCAACCGTACGGTCCCGATCGTGGTCATGAGCGGCGAATCGGACAGTACGATCATCCAGGAAGCGATCCAGAGCGGCATGACGGCTTATCTTGTCAAGCCGGTCAACCGGCTGCTCATGCAGCAGAAAATTCTCCAGGTTATCTGATGCCGTCTTTGCCCTTTCCGGCGTGTCATCCTTTGTTTTCCGCTATTCTCCCGTTTTTTTCTGTTTGTCCTTCATGCCTCCATGCCTTTGATATTCTCGCGGCGCGCCTTGTTCCTGTTCCGGAAAGGGGAATATCGAGCAATCGTTTTGCAGTCCCCAGGATAGAATGTATTTTTCTCTCTTTCAACATCTTGCCCCCACAGGAACCCTGAACGATGACTCCAGAGCTTCAACTTGCTGTTGAAACTGCCGAACGTGCCGGCCGTTTGAGCCTCGAGTATTTCAACCGGAAAACACTCAAGGTTTTTTCCAAAAGAGATGCAACTCCGGTTACCGAGGCGGACCGCTACGCCGAGGAACTGATCCGGTCATCGATAGCATCGCGTTTTCCCGATGACGGTCTTCTTGGCGAGGAGTTCGATGAAAAGCCCTCCGGAAACTCGCGTCGCTGGATCATCGATCCCATAGACGGGACCCGTTCGTTTATTCACGGCGTTCCGCTTTACGGTGTCATGATCGCTCTTGAGGAAGAGGGATCGATGCGTCTCGGGGCGATCAATTTTCCTGCTCTCGGACAGCTTTTTCATGCTGAGACGGGGGGCGGGGCGTTCATGAACGGCTCGCCCGTTTCAGTCTCTTCCATTGCCGATATCAGAAATGCCACGGTGGTCTTCACCGAGAAGGAGTATCTGCTCGACGGGGTGTCTGATCACCCTCTGGATCTTCTGCGCGTCCGGGCAGGACTTGTCAGGGGATGGGGTGACTGTTACGGTCACATGCTTGTGGCTTCGGGACGCGCGGAGGTCGCGATCGACAAGATCATGAGTCCCTGGGATTGCGCTGCGGTGATTCCCATTGTCACCGAGGCAGGCGGATACTGCTTCGATTACCGGGGAGCGTGCGTGATCGACGGGGAGGGGCTGGTGAGCAGCAATGCCAGGCTCGGCAAGGAATTGCTGGATGCCATGGGGCGAAGGGATCATTCATGATGTGGATCGTGATTCTGCCGGGTCTTTTCCTGCTCGGCCTTGTCGTGCTGGCAGTCCTGAAGGCAAAGGGATATCTGCAGGCAGGGTTGCAGGAAACGGATGCCCCCATCCGGGAGATCAGACGTGAGCTTGCCGAACTCCGTGCAGAAATGGTTCGCTCCCTGCGTGCTATCCAGATCGGTCTCGACGAGCTTTCGCATGACGATGTCTTGCATGCGCTTTCAGGGATCACCGAGCGGCTTGAACGCCTGACGGCAATCCATCAGCCGGTTCTGTCGCAGGGACGGGGCGAAAAAGGCGCTCAGGAAAAGAGAAGCGCGCTCCTGGCCGCAATGGAGCCTTCCGGTCAGCGGGAGCTTTCGGGATCGCACGAAGCAGGCGATGAA
>Ga0233420_10000211_pt1 | contig 26460 bp, 33 predicted proteins | sample Watercolumn_Mata_4_FD_183009 | JGI IMG/M metagenome (GOLD analysis project Ga0233420, IMG submission 183009) | Freshwater microbial communities from Lake Matano, South Sulawesi, Indonesia - Watercolumn_Matano_2014_102_MG | ecosystem: Environmental > Aquatic > Freshwater > Lake | place...
ACCGGTACCAGGAGCAGATGGTTTCAAATATATCTTAGATGCTTTGTATTTTAGATGAATGTCATGTGGAATAGTTGCTCCATCAAGAGTTACAACCAGAAGATCTTTCTTTGCTTGAGCGATAGCTTTTTGAATAGCTCCTGTAACTTCATTGGATTTTCCTACTCCCAGTCCAACCTTATTTTTGCGGTTTCCAATAACTACAGTTGCTCTAAATCTTAGTTTACGACCTCCTTTTACTACTCTAGTAACTCTACTTATTTCTAATACATCTTCTTCAAATTCCTTTACTTCCTTTTTTTGGAATCCTCCCTGTTTGTGTGCTCCTTTTGACATAGTGTTAATTTCAAAATTAGAATTTTAAGCCTCCTTCACGAGCGCCATCAGCAAGAGCTTTTACGCGACCGTGATATTTATAGCAACTTCTATCAAAAACGATTTCAGAAATATTTTTTTCTAAAGCTTTCTTTGCTAGATCCAGTCCAACTTGTTTAGCTTTTTCAGTCTTTGTTCCCTTTGTTTTTAGTTTTTGATCTGAACTAGAAACTAAAACTTTATGGGTTTGATCATCAACAATTTGTGCATAGTTGAATTTTAAGCTGCGGAATACTACTAGTCTTGGTCTATCTGTTCCACCTAGAATCTTAGCACGAACGCGTGCGTGTCTTCTTGTTCTTGATTGTACTTTTGTTAACTGCATTGTTCTAAAATTAGTTAGTTATTTTACTTAGCGGCTCCGCTTCCAGCTGACTTACCAGCTTTTCTAGTAATATGTTCTGTTTCGTACTTAATCCCTTTTCCTTTATAAGGCTCAGGTGGTCTGAATGAACGAACTTTTGCGGCTACTTCGCCAAGTAATTGTTTGTCGATACAGCTGATAGTCATAATGTTCTTTTTCTCTTCGTCTAGCTTGAATTCGACTCCTTTTGGAGCAACGTATTCAACCGGTTTAGAATATCCTAAGTTTAAAGTGATTTTATTCTTATTTGCGGTGGCACGATAACCTACCCCGACGATCTCTAGTTTTTTCTCATATCCTTTTGTAACTCCCTCGATCATGTTTACAATTAATGTTCTTGATAACCCATGAACTGATCTAGCTTCTTTAGATTCATCTTTGCGGAGGACAGCAACTTGTTGACCATCTGTGGTAACTGTAACGTTTGGATTGAAAGTGCTTTTTAGTTCACCTTTGGGTCCTTTTGCGGTTACAAGATGATCTTGGATTGTTATGGTAACCCCATTTGGGATAATTACTGGATTTTTTCCGATTCGTGACATAAGGTTTTAAATGTTAGTAGATTTCGCAGATTAATTCTCCGCCTAATTTCTGTTTCTTTGCATCTGTAGCGGCCATGATACCTTTGGAGGTAGAAAGAATGATCATTCCAAGTCCACCTTTTGTTCCTTTGATATCTTTAGTTCTGATATATAGTCTTTGTCCCGGAGAACTGATTCTTTTTAAGGTCAGAGATCTGTTTTCATGTAAGGTTACTACTAGTTTTGAATGAGCACCCTCTTCTTCCTTTTCGAAGTCCTTAACGAATCCTTTCTCTTTCATCACTCTCAAAATTTCTTCTTTTAGTTTAGAATGAGGTACAGAGACTGTATCGTGATTCACCGTTGCGGCGTTTCTAAGTCTTGTTAGTAGATCTGAGATAGGATCTGTATTCATTATTTAGTGATTAAATTAATATTTCTATATTACCAAGATGATTTTGTAACTCCTGAGATTTTGCCTTCGCGGGCTAATTCTCTGAAGCAAATTCTGCAGGTTCCGAATTTTCTCATGTACCCGTGAATTTTTCCACATAGCTTGCATCTATTGTAAACACGCGTAGGAAACTTAATTTTTTTTCCTGCAGCGTGTTGTTTTGCAGCTGCTTCTTTTTTTCTCTCGCATTTTACTTTTATTGATGTTCTAGCCATTTTTGATAATTATTGTTTTTTAAATGGAAATCCGAGTGCTTCTAATAATTTAAGTCCTTGTTCATTTGTCTTTGCGCTTGTCGAGATGTTTACCTGTAGTCCATGGACTTTTGTTAGATCGTCTTGAACTGCTTCCGGGAAAACGATGTGCTCCTTAAATCCGATTGAGTAGTTTCCTTTTCCATCAAAAGCTTTTCTTGATATTCCACGGAAATCTCTTACACGTGGGAAGACGACATTAATCAGTTTGTTCAAGAAATCATACATTCTCTTTCCTCTTAGTGTAACCATGATTCCAATTGCTTCACCTTCTCTTACTTTGAAGTTAGAAATTGACTTTCTAGCTTTTGCGATTACAGGCTTTTGACCTGCAATGGCTGTGATATTTTCAACGATTTTAGAATAGTCTTTATTGTGAGATTGGACATATGAGCCAATTCCTACATTCAAAGTTATTTTGGTTACTCTTGGTGAGGCAGAAGCGTTCTTAAGACCTAGAGTCTTTTGAAGCGCCGGAGCTATTTCTGTGAAAAATCTGGTTTTTAGGTCTACTACTTTGGTCATTTTAAATTAACTTATTAGTTGTGGTTATTGTTTCCCTTTTACTTCTTTATCTAGAGTTTCTTTACATTTTCGGCAAATTCTTTCTTTCTTTCCGTTTTTTAGTTCTTTATAAGCAATGCGTACTCTTTTATTGCAGTGAGGGCAGAGGATCATGGCGTTTGAAGCATTGATAGCAGCTTCGAACTTGATTCTTTCTCCACGTTTTTCACCACTTTTCTTAACGTGTTTTGTGCGGATGTTTACTTTTTCAACAACAATCTTATTTTTTTTGCTGTCTACCTTAATGATTTTGCCTTTCGCGCCTTTATCTTTACCTGCGATAACCTGTACTGTGTCATTGAGTTTTAGCTTCATATGTTTTCGCTTTATAGCACTTCTGGTGCTTGGGAAATAATTTTTTGGAATCCTCTTTCACGTAACTCTCTCGCTACCGGACCGAAAATACGGGTTCCCTTTGGTTGATTTTCTTTGTCTATGATTACTACAGCGTTGTCATCGAAACGAATAGCGCTGCCGTCTTTTCTCTTATATTCTTTTCTTTGGCGTACAATTACAGCTCTTTGAACAGATTTCTTTTTTACGATTCCTTTTGGGCTGGCGTCTTTGATTGAAACGACAATTACATCTCCAAGACGGCCATATCTAGCTCTTGTTCCTCCAAGAATCTTGAAGCATTCTGCAATTTTTGCTCCGGTATTATCTGCAACTATTAATTTTGTCTCTGGTTGAATCATGATTAATTAGCTTTAGTGTTAGTTGGATTTTCGATCGTCCATTTCTTTAACTTACTTAGTGGTCTTGTCTCGTAAAACGTGATTTCTGTTCCAATCTCAAACTTTTGATTTTCAGGATTGTGAACATGATATTTTTTTGAAGTTCTGAATCTTTTCTTATATTTTGGATGATTCTTGTAAGTATGAACTGTTACAATAATTGTTTTATCCTGTACTGTCTTGGTTACTACACCTTTTTTTGATCTCATATTATTTTTGTGATTTTAAGATGGTTTGAATTCTGGCGATGTATTTCTTGTAATCGCGAACTAAATGAGAATTCTTTGATTGACCATTCTTTACTTCGAATGCGACTTTAAATAATTCCGCTTTAGCGTCTGCCATTTCTTCTCTAAGCTTAGAGGCTTCCATTTTCTTTAATTGTTCCGTTTCAATTAGTTTCATTGTTATTCCTCAGTGTTAATAAATTTACATTTAACTGGCAATTTATGTCCTGCAAGCGTCATTGCTTTCTTAGCTGTGTCGGCAGGAATACCTTCCATTTCAAAGATAACTCTTCCTGGCTTAACGATCGCTACATAGTGATCTAATGAACCTTTTCCACTACCCATCGGTACTTCTTGAGCTTTCTTTGAAACTGGTTTGTGAGGGAAAATAACTGTCCAAATCTTTCCTCCACGTTTTGTATATCTAGACATTACACGACGAGCGGCTTCAATTTGTCTAGGATTAAGTTCTCCAGCTTCAAGTGATTTTAGGCCATAAGTTCCAAAAGAAACTTTACTGCCTCTCATAGCTACTCCTTTTAAGTCGCTTCTTCCTCTGTGGACTTTCCTGTGTTTTAGTTTTTTTGGTTCTAGCATTGTTGTTTATTACTTAGTGTCATCAATTTGTTGTACCATTCTAGCCATTAGATCTTTCTTGAAGACTTCTCCACGATAGATCCATACCTTAATACCGATTTTTCCGTAAGTAGTCTGCGCGGCTGCTGATGCGTAATCGATATCAGCCCTGAATGTATGTAAAGGGACTTTACCCTTACTAAAGAATTCACTTCTTGAAATTTCAACTCCATTTAAACGTCCTCCAAGATATATCTTCACTCCCTTTGCCCCGGATTCTATAGTTTTTTCCATAGCCATTTTTGCTGCTCTTCTGTAAGAAATTCTCTTTTCAACTTGTCTTGCAATGCTCTCAGCGACGATATTAGCATCAAGCATCGGTTTTTTTACTTCCTTGATATTGATAGCAAAGGTTTCTTTGAATTTCTTGGTAAGTAGATCTTTTAGTTTCTCGATAGAATCACCACCTCTTCCGATGATCAGGCCAGGTTTTGAAGTGTGGATATTGAGAATAACTTTTCCTTGAACTCTTAAAATTTCTAATCTTGAGAATCCCTCCATCTCAATTTTTTCTTTGATTAACTTCTCAATTGAAACATCTTGATGGAACAATTTTGCGTAGTTTCCTTTAGAAGCATACCATTTTGAATCCCATTCTCTGGTGATTCCGAGCCTAACTACTTTTGGATTTACTTTGTGTCCCATATTATTTAGATTTCTTAGTTGATGCCTTTTTTGTAACTTTCTTAGTTTCCGGAGTAGCAACTTTTTCTTCTTTCTTAGATGCTTTTGCTTCAGTTGCTTTCACTGCTAACTTTACAGTCATGTGTGTAGTTCTCTTTAAAATAGGATTTGCTCTTCCTCTTGATACCGGAACACTTCTTTTGTAAGTAGCTCCTTTTGTAACAACGATCTCTTTTACATATAAGTCTTGTTTGTCTTGTTTGAAATTGGTTTCAGCGTTAGCAATTGCTGATTGGATAAGTTTCATTAATGGTCTAGCTGTTTTCTTTGGTGTGAACTTTAAAATATCAACAGCGTCTACAGCCTTTTTACCTCTTACAAGAGCTGCTACAAGATTAGCTTTCAATGGTGATACTCTGAGATGTCTTAAGATTGCTTTCATGTTTTTAAAATCAATTTATGCTTATGCTACTGATCCAGAACCGGCTGTCTTGGCAAGTTTACCGCCGTGACCTCTGAATTTTCTAGTTGGAGAGAATTCTCCAAGTTTATGTCCAACCATGTTTTCTGTTACGAATACAGGGATGAATTCCTTTCCGTTGTGAACTGCGAAGGTTTGACCTACGAATTCAGGTGTAACAACGCAAGCTCGTGACCATGTTTTAATTGGCTTTTTATCTCCACTTTCGATGAGTTTTGTTACTTTTTTCATTAGTCTCTCGTCTATATATGGTCCTTTTTTCGAGCTTCTTCCCATTGTTGTGAGATTAAGAGTTAGTAATTATTTAGAATTATAGAGCTTTTTTGCGTCTATCTTTGATAATCATCATGTTTGTATACTTTCTGCGTCTGGTCTTATATCCCAATGTTGGCATACCCCATGGAGTTTTTGGATGCTTCAATCCAATGGTATTTTTACCCTCTCCACCTCCATGTGGATGATCAACCGGATTCATAACTTTACCTCTTACGTGTGGTCTTCTGCCCATGTGTCTCTTGCGACCAGCTTTACCAACTTTGATATTTCCGTGATCTATATTTCCAACAGTACCGATAGTTGCATAGTTGGTTTTCTCAACTAGTCTTACTTCTCCTGATGGCATTTGAATTTGAGCTTTTGGAGTTTCAAGAGAAACTAATTTGATGCTTGTTCCAGCGCTTCTTCCAAGTTGACCTCCTTTCCCTTTACGCAACTCAACTTCATAAATGCTATATCCTACCGGAATATTCTTAATCATCATTCTATTTCCAACATTTATTTTTCCTTTCTCTTTTGTCAGGATTACTTCTCCAACCTTAATTCCATCTGGAGCCAAGTGATATCTCTTTTCTCCATCCTTGTATTGCACAAGCATAATTCTAGCTGTGCGGTATGGATCGTATTCGACAGTCTTTACAATTCCTTCAATTCCCAGTTTATCTACTCTGTTGAAATCAATTAATCTGTAGAATTTTTTTGCACCACTTCCTCTGTGTCTGGCAGTGATGCGGCCCATGTTGTTTCTACCGGCATGTCTTTTCAAGCTTACAAGTAAGCTTTTTTCCGGAGTCGATGTAGTAATCTCTTCAAATGATGAGACACTCATGTGGCGAACTCCCGGCGTTGTTGGTTTAAACTTTTTTAGTGCCATTATTTTTTCTTAGAATCTTTGAATTTATTTGGATCAATAGTTTTTCCTCCTTTGATTGTGACTGTAGCTTTTTTGATCTTTGCTCTCTTTGTGAAAACTTTTCCTCTTCCTCCGATAAATCTAACTTTCTTTGGCATGACAGAAACTTGTACTTTATCTGCGTCAACTCCGTAAGTTTCTTTTATTGCTTTTTTAATAGCTACTTTATTAGCATCTAATCTTACCAGGAAAGTATACTGCTTATTAGCTTGAGCTAATGAGCTTTTTTCGGTTGTGATAGATTTTATAATCGGTGATATTCCTTGCATTATTTTTTCTTGGTTAGGAATGTCTCTTGCATTTTTGCTACTGCGTCCTTAAGGAGCAATACCATTCTGTAATCGCGCAGGTCTCTGATGTTTACGTATCCCGCGGTGATAATTTTAACATTTGATAAATTTGCAGCTGATTTTTCAATAATTTCGTTCTTTTCTGGAAGAACTATTAATACGTTTCTCTTGATCGGAAGTTTTTTAATTAATGCTTCGAAGGTTTTTGTCTTTGGCTTGTCAGCCTTGTATCCTTCTAGAGCTATAATTTGATTTTCTTTCGCTTTTACAGATAGAGCTGAGAATAAAGCTTGTCTTCTTTGTTTCTTTGGCATGTCCTTAGAGAAGTTTCTATTGTTGCGTGGCCCAAATATAATGGCGCCGCCTCTCCATTGAGCTGATCTGATAGAACCTTGACGAGCATTACCAGTTCCTTTTTGTTTGTATGGTTTGCGACCTCCTCCTCTAACATCTTCTCTTAATTTGGTGTGAGCAAGATTAACTCTTTCGTTAGCAGTTTGTCTTACCAAAGCTTGGTGAATCAAATCCATATTAAATGGGACTTCAAACATTTCCTTTGGAAGATCCAATGTTCCGTTTTTAACTCCTTCTTGTGTGTAGAGATCGATTTTCATGTTTTACTATTTCTTGATGATTATTAGTCCGCCATCTGGGCCGGGTATAGAACCTTTTAAACAAATAATATTTTTTTCGGTGTCAATCATTTCAACTGGGACTTTTTTTAGAGTGACTCTTTCGAATCCCATGCGTCCCGGCAACTTCTTTCCTTTGTGTACTCTACCAGGTTTCGCGCGTGTACCTACTGAACCAGGCTCTCTTTTCATGTGTGAACCATGACTAGCTTTTCCACCATGAAAGTTGAACATCTTCATTACTCCTTGAAAGCCTTTTCCTTTAGAGATAGAAACGATTGTAACTGTTTCCGTGTCTTTTAGCGCATCTACTGTGATAGCCTGTCCTTTTTGATAGTTAGCTAATTCAGCTTCTGCAACTTTAAACTCTCTTACATGATGAAACTTCTTCGTTTTTATAGGCTTTTTTAATTTGGAAAAACCTAGGACTATCGCCGGATATCCATCTTTTTCGACTGTTTTCACCTGGGTAACCTCATTTGGTTCACAGTGGATAACAGTAACTGGGATCACACGGCCATCATCTTGAAGAAGACGAGTCATGCCTAATTTTTTACCGAGAATTCCTGCCATAGTTTTGTAGAGGTTAATTCCGTCTTGGAGACGGACGGCCTTGAAAGATATTCGGTATACCCTTCGAAAGGCGCTTACTAACTTGCAATGGTCAAATTGCCGTTAGAATATACAGACGACCTTTTGGATAGTCAAGGGATTTTTATTAATTAAGAAAACCTTTTCGAAAAAGGTTTTCTTCGCTTTCCAAAAAAGTGGAGTTTTTGGCTCGGGGCCCACAAGACCCGCAGCCAAAAACAGTTTGGATTTTTAGATATTTTTGAATTTGGATTTTATTTTTTTTCGACTATTCGTAAAATAGAATTATGAATTATTATTGTAAATATATCGAGCCTGGTTTTCAAAGTGATTGGGAAAAGCTGGTGAAGGCAAACAAAGCTTCAGGTTTTCATCAGTCTTTTGAATGGGCGAAGTTTAAGAATGGGGATGGTTGGAATACTTATAAGATTGGACTTTTTAATAAAGAGACGGATGAGCTTGTTGGAGGAACGATTGTCACGCAGTTTTGTTTTTCCAATAAGACTGATTTTTTTTATATTCCAGAAGGGCCGGTAATAAATTATGAAAATGAAAAAGCGATGATGGAGCAATGGAAAGTGCTTTTTGAGGCTTTAGGAGAAATTATTGGAGTGTCAGATATGAGCCAAACTACTCATTTGAGAGTAGAGCCGAGAGTTGGGGAAAGGCCTAAGTTTTTGGATGAAAGGTTCGTAAAAGCTCCTTTGAATTTACAGCCGAAATATACGCAGGTAATAGATCTTGCGGATGACGAGGTGGCTATTTTAGCCCAGATGAAGCCAAAAGGGCGATATAATATAAAGTTGGCGGAAAAGAAAGGAGTGAAAATAGTTGGCGAAGAAATTAATGCTGAGAATATTAAGGCATTTTTTGAGATATATGATCAGACTTTTTCTCGCAAAAAGTTGGAGAAAAAAGATTTACCTTTTTTTGAAAGATTGATGGGGGAATGTAAGTCGATAGCAAAATTGTATTTTGCGGAATATGAGGGGAAAAAGTTAGCGACGGAATTTGTGATTTACTACGGGAATAGGGCGACTTATTTGTATGGAGCTTCTTTGGATGAAAGTAGGGAAGTGATGGCGCCATATTTGATGCACTGGGAAGTGATGAAGGAAGCGAAGAAAAATGGATTTAAGGAATATGATTTGTGGGGAATAGCTACTCCTGGAGATGAAAAACATGAGTGGATTGGAATTACGGATTTCAAAAAGAAGTTTGGAGGAAGGGAAGTGGCTTTGATTGGATCTTATGATTTAGTCATACAAAAAGACCTCTATGAGGCTTTTTTGAAGAAACATGAATTGTAATTTCTCTCTTACTTTGAGCTGTTTGCTTTGGTTGAAGATTTGCTATCAGCGTAAGACTTAGAATCTTTTACCGATTTCCCGTCTACGTAAACGGTTGATCCGTTTGATTTGCTATCTTGATAAGCTTTACAATCTTTGTAAGTTTTTGAGTCTTTGTAACTTGAACAAGTTTGAGTTGGGTAAGTCTTTGAGTCTTTGTAGGTAGATTCGGCTTTGGTAGACTTAGTATCAGTGTAAGATTTAGAACTCTTGTAAGAAGATTCAGTTTTCGTAGACTTGGTGTCAGCATAAGCTTTGGCATCTTTGTAAGAAGATTCAGTTTTGGTAGATTTGGTATCAGTATAAGCTTTGGCATCTTTGTAAGAAGATTCAGTTTTGGTAGATTTGGTATCAGTATAAGCTTTGGCATCTTTGTAAGAAGATTCAGTTTTCGTAGACTTAGTGTCAGCATAAGACTTTGCGTCTTTAACTGATTTTCCATCTACGTAAACAGTAGTGTTTGCTTTTGTGTCAGCATAAGCTTTACCATCATCTTTGTAAGTTTTCTCACTTTTGTAAGCGAAAACAGTCCCTCCTGTAAGGATAGAGCAGGCGATGGAAATGGCTCCAGTAAGAGCAGAAATGATTTTTTTATACATATGAATACGTATTAACTTAATATGAGTTCGTATTATAGCATTATTTTGCAAAAAGTCAACAAAAAGTCTCTTTATTGGCTTGTAAATTGGCAATTATAAGATAACTGGCAAGGGTGTATAATAGAATATTGCTAGAGATTGTAGTGAAATTTCCGGTGTAGTAGATATGGATGCTTATTATGGCGATTGTGGAGAGGGTTGCTGTTAGATTGTTTGAGTGGATGGATGACTTAATTGTTTCAATGAATAGATATATCCAAAAAGTTATGTATGCAATGAATCCGAGGAGTCCTTGCATTATGAGAATATCCAGGAATTCGTTATGGGTTCTATCTATGTAAAAAACGTCATTAGATTTTAAATATTCTGGAAGATATGGTTCAATTCGTCCGGCTATAGTATCTTGGCCGCTTCCAATGAGGGGATGTTCTTTAAATAGTTGAAGGCCTGATTTTTGCAAGTAGAGACGAGTTGTTAACGATCCAAGATTGTTTTTGGTAAGTGATAGTCTGGAAAGAGATGGAGTATTTTGAAATTGTTGAAATGTAAAGACGCATATGGTTATGAAAATCGTGGTAATAGCAAGAAGTAATAATTTATATCTTTTCTTTTGAATTGCGATAATGAGGCCTGTAATTAATAGGCTGACAATTAAAGCGATCCAGGCACTTCGACATCCTGTTAAGAAAAGCGAAGAGAGGGTTATAATTAATCCTGCCAATGAAAATATTTTTATTAATCTTGACTTGTTGTTTAATATTAGTCCGAAAAAAGGAATGGAGCTGATTAGAAATACGGCAAGATAGTTTGGATTTCCGAATATTCCAAAGGCGCGATTATAAAAATCCCAAATGTTGAAAAATGGAATTTCTATAATGTATGGTAGTAAACTAATAACACTGGAAATTATAGTTATGATAATTAACCATGTGAAAAAAATGAGATGTTTTTTTGGTCTGGTGTTAGCAAAGACATAAGTAGTGTTGAGTAGGGATATAATAATTGTTAGTTCTGCGATGAATCCTTGTAGGCGGTAGGGAGCTCCTGTTAAAGAGATGGAATGGTCTTGAGAAAATATAAAAGCTAAAAGTTCTGCGATAAAAATGAATCCTATTAGTTTGATTGGGATGGGAATTTTTTTAATAGAGATTTTTTTATTATTAAGTCCCCAGTGAATTAAATTTAGAATGCTCAAAATTGCTGTTGTGAGAATGAAGAACATTGCTTTGGGGTATTCAAAGGCGTCTGGTTCAAGAGATGGAATGAATAATAATCCTGCTCCTGATATTAAAAGGCAGAGGGTGAAAATTTGCAGTGAAGGTAAAATTTTCATGTGGATATTTACTGGATCTTTGTCATGGTATGCAATTATAATGAGAGAGTCAATATTATGAAGAATTTGATAGAAAAAATCATTGTGATTGTGGTTGTGGCGGTCTTAGTCATGGCGATTTCTGTTTTTGTAATTGTTCCTTATTTTAAAATATACGCTTTAAATGATATTGTCGACCAGGTAAAAGAGATGCCTGGGTTTGAAAATAGTACAGTTGTCATTAACGCTAAATATGAGGGAGATAATGATTTTGTTCTCAGTGAAAATGCAGATGTTTTAATTCATCCTGGCTCTAATTATAAATTGTTTGTAGCTGCAGCGGCTTTTCATTATTTGAGACCTGAATTTGTGTTTAAAACGGATTTTTATGTTGTCGAAAAGAATGGAAAAAAAAATCTTTTAATTAAGGGATGCGGTGATCCAACTTTGAGGATGGATCTAATCCAAGAAATTGCAATTGATTTTAAGGATAAAGGAATTTTTATTGATGGAGATCTTTATTATGATGATAGTTATTTTAATGGAGAGCAATATGGTCCGGATTGGGAAGAAGAGTGGAAAAATGTTTATTTTGCTGTCCCTATTGCGGCACTACAGTTGTCTGATAATATAATTTATTTGGATGGAAGGGGGAGTTCTTATAATGGGAATTTTGAAGTGCAGACGGCACCTATTAAAAATTATGGGACCATAATTGATAAGAGGGTTTTGATTGATGAAGAGGGTGATTTAGGAGATATTTCTGCGATGATCGTAAGTGATGATTCTATTTCGATTGAGGGGAAAACTTTTGGGAATGAAGATTTTTCTACTTCGGCAAATATGAAAAATCCCGCATTGGAAACTGCCAGAGTTTTTAGGCAAGAGTTTTCAGCTTTTGAATTAATGGATGAGAATGCGAAAATTGTGCAAAAGACATTGAATGATGTTGATCATGATGGTTTAAAAAAAGAATTGGTTTATGAATATAGGTCAAATTCTTTAAGTGAAGTGGTTAGAAGAATGTTGACGTTTAGTAAAAATAATTATGGGGAAACTTTAATTCGTGTTATGGGTGAGGAGATTAATAAAAATTCATCTGCAAAGGGGAGTCAAGCTAAGGGAGTTGAGTTGTTGAAAAGGTTTTTGGTGAATGAGGTGGGTATTTCGGTTAATGATTTTGTGGCGATGGATGGTTCTGGAATGTCTCCGTCGACACGAGTTACGGGAAGAGCTATTATGCAATTATTTGATTATGTAAATAGTCAGGATTGGAAAAAAGTCTATTGGGCAGTTTTGCCGACATCTAATAATGAAGGGACTTTACATCATCGTTTTTCGGGTTTAGATATGGGAAATATGGTGGTCGCCAAAACGGGAACTCATTATTTTGCGTCGAGTCTCTCTGGGAAAATTGTTGGAGAAGGAAAACCTATACTTTTTGATATCCATATTTTCGATCATAGTATTCCTATTGGGTATACGACAACAATCGTTCACCCTGTGATTGACACGATAGTCAAGCTTTTGAGTGAACGATTGTGATTTTTAATTCAAATGGAAGATTTAGTTTGCCCAGTATGTTGAGGGAACGTTGGCTTTAACGTTTTTTGCCCAGTATTTTGCACGACCTACGGATAGAGTAGTTGTTGGATAAAATTTTGTATTTACTCCACCTGTAATATCAAGAATCTTATAAAAAGAATCACCTTGGATATATTGGTAGTACCATGTGTTTGGAACTACATCGCTATATTGCTGAGGAGGATTAACTGCTGGAGCTGAAGCCAGGAATGTAGAATAAAATAATTTAGCAGCTTCTGCTCTTGTTACGGCGTTAGTTGGGCCAAACTTGCCATTTGCGTATCCTTGAATAATTCCTTTACTAGCTAGATAACAAATGGGTCCTTCAGTTGCTAATCCGGTTGTGTCAGCGAAACATCCAAAAGAGAATGATGTAGAAGGGACTTCTAGAGTGTCTACAACTAGTGTGGCAATTTGAGCTCTGGTAATATTGTCGTTATTTCCTACATTCGCAGTGCTAAGAGGTTTTACGCTGCTTGCAGGGAATGAGCTACTAACAGGTCTGCTGCTTAATGGAGATTTTTTCCAGCTAAGTCTCCCTTGAAGGAGTTGGCCTTGTGTGCATAGAGCCACTCCTGCCATTACTACTACTGCAGCTACAGCGATAGCGATGGTAAACTTTTTGCTCATAAAAATGAGGTTAAAAAAATAACTAAATCAATGTGTTATTATAACATATTTATGATTAAAAAGAAAGTGTTATTAAATGAAAATGAAATAAAAAGATCCCTGTTTCGGGGATCTTCTTGGTAAAGTCTTAATTTGAACTATTTCTGAATTTAGTCTTCTTGCAACATCTTGATCTCGATCTCGACACCGGCGGGAAGGTTCAAGCTGGAAAGAGATTCAATAGTCTTTGGTGTTGTTTCGCGGATGTCGATAAGTCTTGCATGAGTACGGATCTCAAATTGTTCACGAGCATCTTTATGAACGAAAGTGGATTTGTTGACGGTGAATTTCTCAACCTTGGTTGGTAGAGGAATTGGTCCGGCAACCATTGCTCCTGTGCGTTCAGCTGTGTCGATGATCAATTTTGAAGATTCATCGATAACTTTGTTATCAAATGACTTGATCTTGATGCGAATTTTTTGTTTGTTTGCAGCCATTTTTAATGGGTTAATGAGTTTATTTATTGAATTATGGTTCTAAAATTTTAGTAGCTTTATCTTCAGTTTCTGTAGTTATTGATTCTGTTGGATGGATGTGATCGATTCTTTTTCCGGTTTGAGCATCGTATTGCGCAATCATTGGATGATAAATTTCTCCTCTTGGACCAGTAGGCGGATTTTGAAGAACTATGATTTGATGAGTTTTATCAAGGGGGTCAATTATTAGCCAGGCTGTTCCTCCTTTTGGAGAATCAACTGGAATAACTACGTTGCCCATGGCTGATCTTTGTTTGATGAATTCAATTAGAGGTGCGGGGATTTGTTTCGGAAAATGTTTGTATACTTGTGGAGTAGTTGATGGTGGAGCTTCTAGACCTTGGATTGGAGCGGATAAAGGGACCTGTAGTGTCATATTTATAAGTTTAATAAAATTACCGAGTTGTTTGGCTCGGCTTAATTTGGGATAAGCTGTGGTGGAAAGTTTAATCCGAGCTGTCCTGCTTCCTTTTTTTGAAAGGGGAGCGGGTGGTTTCCTAAAAACAGGAAAACAAATTTTGTGCGATATTTATAAATGGTTATTGAATTTAAGTCAAGAAAATTGACAGATTGACAATGGTTTTATTAGAATGGTGACCTTATTAATTAAAAGTTTAAAATATGACTGGGGAAATTGCGGAAAGAAGTGAATCTAAATCATGCGTGGACCTTGTGACTGAAAGAGGGGATTTAGTAAGACAACTGTTTGAGGTTGATATTCAATTAGGAAGAAAGGTTGAAGCTTTTTTATTGAAGGTAAATGTTGAAATGGGTTCTCGAGAAATATTGGCGTTGAGAAGAGGAGTTCATTTTCAAGTTATTAGAGGAACTACGATCCAAATTAATTGTGAACTAAGGAATTTTTCGGTTCTTGCGGAGCTAAGGACTAAAGGATTAAATATTGTAGAAGGGGCGGATTCCTTGGCGGTGATAGTTGATGTGAAGGATTTAGATTAGAAGAGGGGTCTTAAATTTAGAATAAAAAAGGCCCCGCGGAGCGGGGCCTTTTTGGTAAGCGTTTTCTTAAATCCTATTACTCGATAACTTTTGCTACTACTCCAGAACCAACTGTTCTGCCTCCTTCACGGATAGCGAATCTGGTTCCTTGTTCTAGAGCGATAGGAGCTCCAAGTGTAACAACCATTTTTACGTTGTCTCCAGGCATAACCATTTCTACATCTGCTGGTAACTCACAAGCACCAGTAACATCAGTAGTTCTGATATAGAATTGTGGTTTGTAACCTTTGAAGAATGGAGTATGTCTTCCACCTTCATCTTTTGTCAAAACGTAAACCTCTGATTCAAATTTTGTATGAGGAGTAATTGTTCCCGGCTTAGCCATAACTTGTCCTCTTTCAATTTCTTCTCTTTCAATACCTCTTAAAAGTAGACCTACGTTATCACCAGCTTGTCCTTGGTCTAGAGTCTTGCGGAACATCTCAACTCCGGTAACAACAACTTTTCTTGTTGGGCGGATACCAATTAGTTCAACTTCTTCATTGATTTTAACTACACCTTGCTCGATTCTTCCTGTAGCAACTGTACCTCTACCTTTGATAGAGAATACATCTTCTACCGGCATCAAGAATGGTTTGTCTAGATCACGTTTTGGATCAGGAATGTATGTGTCCAAAGCGTTAAGTAAGTCTAGGATTGGTTTTGCAGCTTCTGGATCTTCTGGATTTTCCAAAGCTTTTAGAGCAGAGCCCTTAACGATTGGGATCTCGTCTCCAGGGAATTCGTATTTCTTTAGCAATTCCTTAATTTCCATTTCTGATAATTCAGCAATTTCAGCGTCAGCAATGTCCATCTTGTTCATGAAAACAACGATGTAAGGAACGTTTACCTGTCTTGCCAACAAGATATGTTCTCTTGTTTGTGGCATTGGACCGTCTGCAGCAGATACTACTAGGATAGCTCCATCCATTTGAGCGGCTCCAGTAATCATGTTCTTAACATAGTCGGCGTGTCCAGGACAATCTACGTGAGCGTAGTGTCTTTTTGGAGTCTCATACTCCTGATGAGAAGTAGCGATTGTAATACCGCGCTCTTTCTCTTCCGGAGCATTGTCAATTTGGTCGAAAGCAACAGCTTTGTTGCTACCTCCAAAATGTTTTGCAGCTACCGTGGTGATAGCAGCTGTAAGCGTAGTTTTACCATGATCTACGTGACCAATTGTACCTACGTTTACGTGTGTCTTACTTCTATCAAATACACCTTCAGCCATATTGGATTTTTTTAAGAATTATTTGGTTTGGTATATATAAAGCTTGAATTTAGCGCGGGAATCGTATAGTAATTTTGACTTTTATGCAAGTAAATTTGAATTCTCTATTTTTGCTTCTTTGAAATAATTTCTTCAGTTACATTACTTGGTGCCTTGAAATAATGTCCAAATTCCATAGTATAATTTCCACGACCTTGAGTCATAGAACGTAAATCTGTTGCATAACCGAACATTTCTGCCAATGGAACTTCAGCTTTAATAAACTTAATAAGTCCTCTGTCTCCAGTTTCCTGGATTTGTCCACGACGTGAGCTGATGTTTCCCATAACATCTCCAAAGTAATTTTCCGGAACGGTAACTTCCACTTTCATGATAGGCTCTAGAATTACCGGAGCAGCTGCTTTAGCGGCATTTTGGAAACAGATAGAACCAGCGATTTTGAAGGCCATTTCTGAAGAATCCACATCATGATAACTTCCATCATATAGTTCAACTTTAACGTCAACGACCGGATATCCAGCTTGGATACCACGAGTCATTGCTTCTTGTACACCCTTATCAACAGCAGGGATAAATTCTCTTGGGATCTTTCCTCCAACGATAGAGTTTACAAATTCGTAACCCTTTCCAGGTTCCTGTGGAGAAACTTTCATAAGTACGTGACCATATTGACCCTTTCCACCGGATTGCTTTGCGTATTTCTCTTCCATCTTAACTTCCTTGGTAATTGTTTCTCTGTAAGCTACTTGTGGAGCACCAATATTTGCTTCAACTTTAAATTCTCTTCTCATTCTATCAACGATGATATCTAAATGAAGTTCACCCATACCACGAATGATAGTTTGGCTTGTTTCTTCATCTGTGTGAACCTTGAAAGTTGGATCTTCTTGAGCAAGTTTTTGAAGAGCAAAACCCATTTTTTCTTGATCGGCTTTGGTTTTTGGCTCTACGGCAATACTGATAACCGGATCAGGGAAGGTGATTGATTCAAGAAGAATTGGATTATCCGGGTCACAAAGTGTATGTCCGGTAAAAGTCTTTTTTAATCCTACTACAGCGGCGATGTCGCCAGCCTTGACTTCTTTGATTTCATTTCTATTATTAGCATGCATTTGAATTAAACGACCAATTCTTTCTCTTTCTCCGGAGGAGGTGTTTTGGGCATAGCTTCCGCTATCAAGTTTGCCTGAGTAAACACGAATATAAGTTAGCGTTCCAACAAATGGATCTGTGGCGACTTTAAATGCTAATGCGGAAAAAGGGGATTTCTCATCAAGATTTCTTTCCAACGGTTCTCCGGTTTTTGGATGAGTTCCTTTTACAGGAGGAATGTCGTGAGGAGATGGAAGATAGTAACAAACTGCATCCAAAACTAGTTGTACTCCAATATTTTGCAGAGCTGTTCCGCATAATACCGGGAAAATTTTAACTCCGATAGTAGCTCTTCTGATAGCCTCTTTTAATTCTTGAATTCCGATAGATTCTTCTCCTTCGTTTAAGAATTTTTCCATAAGAATGTCATCATTTTCAGCGACTTTCTCAACCATTTTTGATCTCCATTCTTTCACTTTTTCAAGCATGTCTTCCGGAATTGCAACTTCCTTGATGTCTTCTCCGTTTTTTCCTTCGAAGGTATATGCTTTTTGTTCAATAAGATCGATTACCGATTTAAATTCATTCTCAATTCCAATAGGTAATTGAATAGCAACGGCATTTGGATTCAATCTTTTCCAAATACTATCGATACTCATATAAAAATCTCCACCCATCTTGTCCAGTTTGTTGATGAAAGCAAGACGTGGAACATCATATTTATCAGCTTGTCTCCATACTGTCTCAGATTGAGGCTCTACACCCATGGCGCCGTCGAAAACAACAACTCCTCCGTCAAGTACACGAAGAGAACGTTCTACTTCTACCGTGAAGTCAACGTGTCCGGGAGTATCAATGATGTTGAAACGATATTCGGTTTTATCCGGAGTTTTCCAGTAACAAGTTGTAGCGGCTGCTGTAATTGTAATTCCTCTCTCTTGTTCTTGTTCCATCCAGTCCATGGTTGCTGCTCCTTCATGAACTTCTCCGATTTTGTGGGTCTTTCCTGTGTAGTAAAGAATACGTTCAGATGTAGTGGTTTTACCCGCATCAATATGGGCAATAATACCAATATTACGGAGTAACTTGAGGTCGTCGGCCATGGTTTTTTTAGTTATGTTTAAAAATTTAGCGTTATGTAAAAAACGCGAGCGTATTATAAGGTGAGAAAGCGGAAAGTCAAGGTTGATTAGGAGTTTATTGCATATATAATGAGATTTAGATAAATAACCTCTTTGTATGAAAAACTTTAAGAATGCTTCCGTAGTCGTTGGTTTGATTGCCGCTGTTTTGAGTGGGCTGGTGATTTATTATAATGTTCAAATGGATGGTATTTTTGCTGAACAAAAATTAGTGGCGATAGCGACTTTGGTTTTGATTAATGTTTGTTTTGCAATTATTGGGGGATTGGAGTTGGGGCGAAAATTGTTGATTTTCAGTGGAATTATCTTTTTTGTGGTTATTTTGGGGTTGATTGGTGGATTTTGGAATGAAGGGTATGGTGGATGGTATTATGTTTTGGATCCAAGAGGTAAATTCAAAATAGAAATTCTTTCTGTTATCTTGAGTTTTATTCAGGGTGGCTTGCTTTTGTTAGGGGGAATTTACGGGGAAAAGAAAAAACACCATTGACTTTTTTGTCAAAAAGGATCATTATGAACTACCTTATATGTTAAATGTTTATATATGGTAGTTCAAGAATTTCCTGAAAAACGTCGTGTTGAACCCCCTGATGTTGCTGCGGATGGGGCTGCTGCGGAGAGAGCCGCAACGCCTGATGCTATTGGGACCGTTCCACGTGGTCAGGTAAAAGGTTTCCTTAGAGGTGTTAGAGATAGGATAGCTTCAACTGTCGAATCTGATACTGAGGTTGTAAATGAAGAATTGACTCCGTTGGATACTCAATTCACAATTGTGTCTCCTCCAACTACCGAAATAGATATAACTTCCGAAGATTATATAGCAGGTGTAAGAAGAGCTGCTGTTGATTTCAACGACTTATTAGCAAATCATACCGGAAGAGATGCGGATACGGGAATTCCTTTTATTAAGCCTGAAGAAACAAAAAGCGCTGAAGATTTTGCGGTTGAAATATTGGAAAAAGGGCAGGACAGAGTTTTGGTTTTGTTGAAAGATAATACGGGAAAGGTGATAGATGGGGTTTATGGACCACTCTATACTGTTTCAGATGCCAAAGGTAAAAAAACAATGTATGCAACCTTGGAGTATCAAGGAAGTGAGGCTTCGAATCATGGCCTTGGATTTGGATCGACGGCTTTTGAATTATATCGTGCAAAATTAATAGAAATTGCTCGTAAACGTAAAGTCGAATTTGGTGGAATATTGATAGAAGCCGTTGCAACTGCTGGAGCTTATTGGGAATATGTTGGAGCAAAATCTCCTTATTTGATAGATGGAGATAAAGCTATCAAAACAGATTATGCAATGCCTCAGTTGAATTTTGACCCGGAAACGGGTGAACCTTTGAGTACGGATGTGCTAAGAGAAAATATTAAGTTGATACCTTCGATTCCCGGTAGAAGTACAATTACGGTTGGACAATGGAGAAAAATTGTCACTACTTTCTATGAGACATCATATATGCCTAAAAGAGAAAGATTTGGATCGGATGCTGCGTGGGAGACTGCTAAGGCAAGCGTTAATCGTACTTTACAAGAGATTTGTTTGTCTCAATTTGACGGTTTTCCGGATGATACCGTTCTACATTTAAAATTCGATAGAGAACTTAGGGGACAAAAAGGATTTAAAGTTATCAGGCCATGGTTGTCGGCCGAAGAAGACCTGGCAGATTAATATTTAGCCAAGTGAGCAAAAGCTTTGTTGGCTTGTGCCATGCGGTGAGTATCTTCCTTTTTCTTGATTGCTATTCCTTGGTTGTTAGCTGCATCAATTAATTCTTGAGCTAATTTGTCAGACATGTTTGTGCCTTTTTTACCTCTAGCTCCACCAATAATCCAGCGGCAAGCAAGAGCAAGAGCTCTTCCAGGAGGAACTTCCCTAGGAATTTGATAAACACCTCCACCAATTCTCTTTGGGCGTACTTCCATTTCCGGTCTAGCATTATCAAGTGCTGATTTGAAGACTTTTTCAGGATCTCCAGCAACTTTTTTGCTAATTATTTTTAAAGTGTTGTTGAAAATTGTTCTAGCGGTGCTTTTTTTACCGTCGAGCATGATGTAGTTAATAAATTTTTCCTGCATAGGAGAGGATTCCTCTGGGATGTATGGTTTGATTTTCATAAGTACTTAAATATTATTTAGATTCTTTTTTAGCACCGTATCTAGAGCGGCTTTTCTGTCTCTTTTGTACGCCCTGTGTATCCAACATACCGCGGACAATGTGATAACGTACACCCGGTAGATCCTTAACTCTGCCTCCACGAATAACCACGACGGAGTGCTCTTGTAGATTGTGTCCTTCTCCAGGAATATAAGCGTTGACTTCCATTCCATTGGTCAATTTAACTCTGGCAATTTTTCGAAGAGCGGAGTTAGGTTTTTTTGGAGTCATTGTTGTAACTTTTGTGCAAACGCCTCTTTTCAATGGGCAAGCAATGCTTACAGCTTTGGTTTTCAAATGATTGAACATTGTTTGCAAAGCTGGTGATTTACTCTTTTTTACAGCCTTGTGGCGTGGGTGTTTGATTAGTTGGTTGATTGTTGGCATATTGGTAGGTTCCTAAAGTTTTAAATTTTTTGCTTGGCTAATCTATATTAAGTTTTTTTTAAATGCAAGCGAATTCTATATGACAGGAGTCATAAATCTCTTTTGTTGCTCAGTTAATTCTTCTTCAACAGGTTTCACAATTGTCTCTTTTTTACTTTCTTTTACCGGTTTCATCTCTTTAGCATAACGTTTTCTAAAGATTTCTCCCGCCGGAATCAATTTGCCGATAATCACGTTTTCCTTTAGTCCATCTAGAATATCGATTTTGTTTGTGGTTGAAGCTTCAACTAATACTCTGATTGTTTCTTGGAACGAAGCGGCTGACAACCAGCTGTCTGTGTAGAGAGCTACTCTGGTTAGACCAAGTAATAATCTTTCTCCACGAGCTTCTCTTTTTTTCTTAGTAGCAAGCTTTTTATTGATATTCGTGAACTTGATAACGTCTACGATTTCTCCGGGTAGAAGTTCGCTATCTCCATTATCGGTAACTCTAACTTTTGAAAGCATTTGTCTAGCAATGATCTCGATGTGTTTGTCATTAATACTTTGACCTTGAGATGCGTAAATGCTTTGTACTTCATTAACAATATACTTCTGAACAGTGTAAGTATCGGTTAAATCCATCAAAAGCCTTAGGTCTAGATGACCGTCTGTTAGAGGTTGACCTTTTTTTACGACAGCTTTGTTTTTTACTTTCAAAGTTCTTCCGGATGGAACTCTGTAGGTCTTTTTAACAACACCTTCACTCATGATATAGATGGCGTCTTCGGTAACTTTGCTTACTTTTCCGTCTTCAATCGCTTTGATAGAACCTTTGTGTCCTTCAGCTTTAGCGATGATCATTTTTCTCTTAATTTTTTCACCAACTTTAACTGTTGATTTTACATCAGCCGGTAATTGATGAACGATTTCAAGAGGTTCTTCAGAAGTGATTGTAACTTCTGTTAGTTGACCTTTTTGATGAACAGAAACTGATCCGGCGATTTCAGCAAGCAGTCCAGGATTTTTTGGTGTGCGCGCTTCGAATAATTCTTCAACACGAGTTAAACCTTGAGTAATATCTCCTTCACCGGCAACTCCACCCATGTGGAAGGTTCTCATAGTAAGTTGTGTACCTGGCTCACCAATACTTTGAGCGGCAATGATACCAACAGCTGTCCCAAGATCTACTTCTTCATTTGTTCCAAGATCTTTTCCGTAACACTTGATACAAATTCCGCTTTCTGTCTGACAAGTCATCACAGATCTTAATTGAACTTCTTCAATCTTGTGTTCTTTAATTTTTCTAAGAGTTTCTTTTTCGATAATGTTGTTTTTCTTCTCTAAGATTTCGCCGGTTTTTGGATTTACTAGATCTTCGGCAAGAGTTCTTCCATAAATTCTAGTTTCAAACTTTTCACCGATTTGATCAGATTCTTTCTGAGTGATTATATGGGCTTCTTTTGATCCACAGTCAGGTTCACGAATTACGACATCCTGATTTGAGTCAACCAGACGACGTGTTAAGTAACCAGCTTCAGCAGTTTTCAAGGCGGTATCGGATTTACCTTTACGGCCTCCATGTGTAGCAATAAAGTATTCCAAGATCGTAAATCCTTCTTTCAAATTTGATTTGATAGGCAATTCAATAGTTTTACCGGCCGGATTAGCAACGAGTCCTTTAATACCGCAAAGCTGTGTAACTTGTCCCCAGTTTCCACGAGCACCGGAATCGATGATGTAGAAAATGTTATTGTCCTGATCGATAGCGTCGATCATGATGTTTGTAATAGCTGATTTGGTTTTTGACCAAATGTCTAGAGTGTGATTATATCTTTCGTTTTCTGTAATCAAACCTTTCCAGTATTGGTTGTTGATTTGTTTTACTACTTCGGAAGAATCATCGATGATTTTTTCTTTTTGCTTTGGAATGATCATGTCGTTTTGAGCGATCGTGATTCCTGATTTTGTAGCAAATTTAAATCCGACATATTTTAAGTTGTCCACCAAGATGGCAGTTTTGTCTCTGCCCAATCTTTCGTAACAATCTGAAACGATTTGGCCAAGTTGCTTTTTGCCGATGTTCTCATTGTAGAAAGGAAGTCCATTTGGAAGGAAACTGTTGAAAATACATCTTCCAATAGTTGACTCCAAAATTTCCCCTTTAAATTTACATTTTATGGGAGCGTGTAAGGCAACTATTCCACTTTGATAAGCAAGAATAGCTTCTTCTAAGCTGGCAAAAGCCATCCCTTCGCCTTTTGTTCCAGGTAGAATTTTGGTGACATAATAGCAACCTAAAACCATGTCTTGTGCCGGAGCAACGATTGGTTCACCAGCGGATGGTTTTAATAAATTGTGGCTTGAAACCATAAGTTCACGAGCTTCTTCTTGAGCGGCTGCTGAAAGAGGTACGTGTACAGCCATTTGGTCACCATCAAAATCCGCATTGAAGGCGGCACAAACCAGTGGGTGAACTTGGATAGCTTTACCTTCAATCAATACTGGCTGGAAGGCTTGGATACCAAGTCTATGAAGCGTAGGAGCACGATTTAGAAGTACGTAATGATTCTTGGTTACTTCTTCCAAGATATCCCAAACTTCACGTTTGTTTCCCTGAATTAATTTTTCAGCATTTTTAATATTGTGTGCATATCCATCTCTGATAAGTTTTCCTACGATAAATGGTTTAAAGAGTTCAAGAGCCATTAATTTTGGAAGACCGCATTGATGTAATTTCAATTTTGGACCAATGATAATAACTGAACGTCCGGAGTAGTCCACACGTTTACCAAGTAAGTTTTGCCTGAAACGACCTTGTTTACCTTTCAACATGTCGGATAGAGAACGAAGTTTTCTCTTGTCGCCCGAATTGAATACTGTACGTCCTTGACGAGCGCTGTTATTTAATAGAGTATCGACAGCTTCTTGAAGCATTCTTTTTTCATTTCTGCAGATTACTTCCGGGGCTCCGATGGCGAGCAGTCTCTTTAGACGATTATTTCTGTTAATAACTCTTCTATAAAGATCATTTAAATCTGAAGCGGCAAATCTTCCTCCATCTAGTTGAACCATTGGACGAAGATCCGGTGGAATAACCGGAAGTGCTGTTAATACAAACCATTCCGGCTTAATACCGGCCTTATCTAGACTTCCTGCAAGCTTAATTCTCTTGATGATTTTTTTGTATTTTTGACCTGTAGATTTGGCGGCATCTTTTTTTAGATCAACAATTAATTTGTTTAAATCTAGAGCGGCCATAATATTTCTGATTGTCTCAGCGCCCGTACCAGCCTTGAAGACGTGGCCAAATTTGATAGAAAGATTTCTGTACTCAATTTCAGAGTGAACTTTTCCAACTGTTAATTTTTCTAAAGAATCTTTCGATTCGTTATTTTGAAAATCAAGCTCTTCGATTTTTCTAGCAAACTCTTTTTCGAGGTCAGCCATTGCCTTTTTACGCATGTTTGTATCTTCAATCTTTTCAATTTCTACTTCTCTTTGTTTGAATTCGCTCTGAATAGTTTTCTTTTGAGATTTGAACTCATCTTGGAGTTGAGCTAAAGCTTCAGCTCTAGCTTTATCGTCAACTTCGTAAACGATGTAAGCGGCGAAATAAACTACTTGTTCCAAAGTTTTTACAGGAATATCAAGGAGCAAACCCGTTCTACTTGGGGTGGAACGTAGGAACCAAATGTGGGTTACCGGAACAGCAAGCTTGATGTGTCCCATTCTTTCTCTACGCACAGAAGATCTGGTTACTTCGACGCCGCATTTTTCACAAACGACACCTTTGTAACGGATTCTTTTGTATTTTCCGCAATAACATTCCCAGTTTTTGGTAGGTCCGAAAATCTTTTCACAGAATAGACCATCTCTTTCTGGTTTTTGAGTCCTATAGTTGATAGTTTCCGGCTTTTTTACTTCTCCATGTGACCATGAGAGAATTTCTTCAGGTGAAGCTACAGATAGAGCAATTGCATTGAAGATATCTTTCTTCAATAATTGTTGCTGTTGTTCAGCGCCTTTTGCTTGTCTAGCTTCTTGCGCGGTATGAGCCATATTTATAAGGTTAGTATATTTAAATTTTAAATGATATTTTTATAGTCCTAAATCTTTATCGATAGGAGATTCTCCGTGCATTTCTTCTTCAGGAAGTGGAGCTCCATCTTCTTCTGGAATGTATTCACCTTCCGGTTCCATTCCGGCTACTTCTGTCCCGGTTTCACCACCTTCAGACGTTTTTCTTTTTTCTAAAATAATCATATCTTGAACAACGATTTCGGTTTTGAATTTTTTTACTCCTTCGGGAGTTTCCCAATTGCGAGTTTTCAGGTATCCTTCAACATAAACAAGATGTCCTTTTCTGATGTATTGATCGCAAATTTCAGCTAATCTAGCCCAAGCTACGCATTCATGGAATTCAGCTGAATTTTTCTTTTCATTATGTTGGGTAACCCAAGCTCTATTAGTAGCTAAGCCAAAGGTGGTAACGCTTTGTCCATTTGGAGTTTGTCTCATTTCTGGGTCGCGAGTCAGGTTTCCGATTAGAATTACTTTGTTTACACTTCTCATGATTTAAGTTGTTAATAATTTAAAGAGATAATTATTTGAAGTTATTCTTTATCAAGAAATTCTTCCGGTTCTTCATCCAGGATATCGTCTTCCATTATTCCTTCGAGGTTTCCGTGTTCATTAATGGTTCCCTCGGTTTCTTTATCTAGCTCCTTCTTTACAGGTTCACTGATTTCTTCTTGGGCTTCTACGTCTTCTGCCAGATATTCATCTGGAGCAACTTCTCCATCTGTTTCATCAGAAATTAATTTTACAGAAAGACATAAGCTTTGTAATTCTTTTACAAGAACATTGAAAGATTCTGGAACTTTTGGCTTCTTAATTGATTCACCTTTTACGATTGATTCGTAAGCTTTAGATCTTCCGTAAACATCATCGGACTTGATTGTAAGCATTTCCTGTAGAATATGAGCAGCTCCGTAAGCTTCGAGTGCCCACACCTCCATTTCTCCGAATCTCTGTCCTCCATGTTGCGCTTTACCTCCAAGAGGTTGTTGAGTAACAAGAGAGTAAGGACCAACTGATCTGGCGTGAATTTTATCTTCAACCAAGTGGTTAAGCTTCATCATATAAGCGATACCAACGGTAACCTTACGGTCAAATTTTTCTCCGGTTTTACCGTCGAATAGTTCTATTTTTCCATCTTCAGGTAATCCAGCTTTTCTTAATTGATTAGTGATTTCTTCTGTCGGTACTCCGTTTAAGGCCGGAGTGGCAACTTTGATTCCTTGTTTTCTAGCAGCCCATCCAAGATGCGTCTCGAGGATTTGTCCGATATTCATACGAGAGGTAACTCCAAGCGGATTTAAAACGATGTCGATAGAGGTTCCATCCGGTAAGAATGGCATGTCTTCTTCTGGCACGATGATTGAGACGACACCCTTATTACCATGGCGTCCAGCCATTTTATCACCAATAGAGATTTTTCTAGTTTGAGCAACATCTACTTTAATTTGTTTCAAAACTCCGGTAGTA
>Ga0233420_10000212_pt1 | contig 26412 bp, 18 predicted proteins | sample Watercolumn_Mata_4_FD_183009 | JGI IMG/M metagenome (GOLD analysis project Ga0233420, IMG submission 183009) | Freshwater microbial communities from Lake Matano, South Sulawesi, Indonesia - Watercolumn_Matano_2014_102_MG | ecosystem: Environmental > Aquatic > Freshwater > Lake | place...
TTTCCGGATTTATTCTGGCATTCTTATACAATAATTTAGATTTAAAAAATGCCAGAATAAATCCGGAAACCCACATCACACTGTCCAAATATCCATAGATTTTTTTTGCATCCCAATCAATTTCGTTTCCATCTAGCATCCCGTAATCCCAAGGTAAAATATTCGCTTGTAACCAAACAAGTCCTCCTAATGCCAAGAAGAAAACCACAATTTTTTCAACAGTTTTATGTCCAAAAAAACTAACTATCTTAGTAATTACAAGGGTCAAGATTATACATATAACAATTAGATAAACAGCCACTTTTGTAGCAGTGAAATCGAATTCGGCAATATTAATATAATGAACATTCATCGCGCTAAAAAAGAAAGCGGTAAGAGTGAAAAAGGAAACAGCCAGAAAAGTATTTACCACATTATCTTTAAGGTTTTTCATAAAAATTTATAAATTATTTTTTCTTCATCAGATATAGAGTTCTGGTCGAACCTTCAATCTGCTGCTTTTCAATAATATCAAAGAAGTTTGAAAAATCTTCCTCAAAATGTTTTTCATCATAATTAGGAAAAATATCTTCGCGAGTCTTAAGTAATCTTTGGGTGTTTGAATCTGCTTTTGGTACAAATTCAATGATCAAATTATGTGATATTTTAGCGAAAAAATTAGCAATCTTAATTAATGGGGTATTATTAGAAATGGCTAAGTGATGAATCAAAGCTAGCGCCATTACTAAGTCCACAGGACCTCTTTCCATTAAAGAATCTCTCTCTTCGTTTTCCCAGCCAATAGCAGGGCTAGGATTCGTAGCATCCAAAATCAAAGGCAAAATATTTTTTTCGTCTGCCCTTTTCATAGCTAAATAATTTTTTTCTACCGCCATTGGGTCAATATCAAAAGAAATTGTGTGAATACCTTTTTTCGCGGCAATTCTGCTAAAAATACCGGTATTTGCACCCATGTCCCAAACTTTTTTTGGAACAGTTTTGTCGATAAAATTACTGATGATTTTTTCTTTATCAAGTAGAGCTTCTTCTGAATAATTGGTGTCATTGTAATAATCTCCCCATTCAGTTTTGGTCTTATCTAAGCCTAAATTCCTAATGAATGATTCTAGATTGTCGATCAGCGCAAGCATCTGAAATTTACTAATTTTGCTTTTAATTTCTACAGCTTTATCGGAATATTTTTCCTGACTTTTTGAATGCAGATGAATATGAGTCAGTAATGAAAATTTAAAGTGAGTTCTCTTCGGTAAAAGCTTACTGGCGAGATCCAAGGGAATTCCATCGATAAAAGATTTCAATAACTGATTCATTCTCAGGTCTCGGTATTTCATCAGAGCTAGAGGGGAAAAAAAGTGCTGACAAAATTGTTTATAAGCTACCCATGGCTTTCCCCCCTCATATTTTTCAAAGGAGAGAGTGTCAATTAGTAAAGGTTTCCCATTTTTGAACTGAATATTATAAGCACTGGCATCTTTCAATGACATTCCATATTCAAGCGCCGTTTTTTGAATTTGAAGAGTGGTTAGAGCTGCATCTTTTAATTCTGAAAAACACCATTCGTAAGGATAAGAAATAAAAGAAAGATATTCTGGTTGAATGATCTTATGACGCTGATCATCGCTTGATAATCCCGAAAACTCTCTAGCCTCAATTTCCTTATGCTCAACCAAAAGGCCATTTCTAACCAAGTTTTCATAAAGCCCCGAATTCACCAAAAGTTCATAATTTTTTTCATAATATTTGTTAACTTGTCTAAAAATTTTTCCATCATCAAAAAATAAAAACCCACTTGGATCACGAAAAGAACCTGAAACTTTTGAATTAGTCATTGGCATCAGATTTTAATTCTGTTTTAGATTTTTTACCAAACTTGCTAACAAAAAATAGCTTTATTTTTTTGAAATACACTTTTAAAGCAAAAATAGCTCCCACAGAGCCGGCGATTACAATTTGAATAATCTGACTTCCTGTCCCCGCATCTAAATACGCATAAGTATCAGGAGCAAAAAGCACACAGTAGAAAACTATCAAAGCTAGTAAATTATAATGAAATTTTATCCTCATGGTGGTTGAATTAAATATGTACAAAAATTCTAGATTTAATCCTAGCAAAGTCAAGGCACTTTCCATATAATTAAATCATGAAAATCGCAATTGATATTCGTACTGCGGCAGGGGAAAAGGTCGGCAAGGGCTGGTACACATTCCACATGGTCCAAAATTTACTCAAATTAGACCATGAAAATGAATATATTCTTTATTCTAAAGATCCGGTTCCGGGATTTGAATATATCAAAAATGCAGAACAGAAGGTTATCGAAGGCTCGGGGATTTTTTGGCACAGAAAAGTAGCCAAAGACATTGTGAAAGAAGAATGTGACATTTTCTTTGCCCCAACCAGTTTTATTATCCCAACTTTACTACCAAAATCCGTAAAAACAGTCATAGCAATCCATGACTTAGTGGCCTTCTTATTCCCGGCAAATCACAACAAAAAGGCCGTTTTTATCGAAAAATTATTCCTCAAAAGGGCCTTAAGAAAAGCGGCCTTTATAGTGACAATTTCCCAAAATACCAAAAGAGACATAATGAAACTATTTGAGTACGACGAGAGTAAAATCGATATTGTATATTGTGGGGCAAGTGACGAATTCAAACCTTTAAATAAAAGCTTTATTCAGCCATTTGCCAAAAAAACCAAACTTCCAAAAGATTTCTTTTTAGCTGTAGGAACCTTAGAACCTCGCAAGAATTATGTCACGCTGGTCGAAGCTTTTGCTCAATTACACGACAAATACCCGAATTATCATCTAATAATAGTGGGAGGAAAAGGCTGGAAGTATGAGGAAATTTTTGAAACTGTGCGTAAGCATTATTTAGGCAAATTTGTACATAATTTAGGGTATGTTTCATCCGCCAGCTTGGTAAAGCTATATAATTTAGCTAAAGGGTTTGTATTCCCATCATTTTATGAAGGATTTGGGATTCCACCGCTTGAAGCTATGAAATCCGGATGTCCGGTAATAGCGTCTTATTCTTCTTCCATCCCGGAAGTGGTTGGGGATGCAGCCTTATTAATCAATCCGGTAAGTGGCATCGAAATAGCTGCTGCCATGGCAAAGCTAATCAAGGATCCAAATCTTTGTGAAAAATTAAGAAACGAAGGCTTTTTACAATCCAAAAAATTCTCCTGGACTGTTTCTGCAAAAAAGCTCCTAGAAATCTTCAGAAATTTATAAAATTAAATAGGGGAGCCAGCCTTGCCGCTATTGTTAAGTGTAGAAAATAATGTTATAATGCTAAAAGTTACTCTTGTAATGTAAACAAAAACAAAAATGACAAAACGATTCAGAATGAAGCTAGGGTTAGCAATTCTTGCCGCAGTTGCAATTCTGACCGTAATTGTCGTTTCTTTGAGTGCTACTTTTTGCAATACGGTTATTTCTGCTAATGTTTCTACAGATCTTTCCAAAGTTTCACTATTCTGCGATAATAACGGCAACTCAACCAATTGAAACATGGAAAGTAAGCCGGTTTCACCGAAACCAATCAAAACAGTTGGGATTATCACTAAACGCACTATTTCAGATCATCAAAGAGTTCTGAAACAATTAGTGGAATTCCTCAAAAAGCACAAAAAAGAGATTATTTTTGATGAAAATTCCAGTCCATTTTTCAAAGAGGAAAAGGGATACTGTAAAGAAGAACTCTTAAATAAAGTGGATTTTGCAATTGTTCTTGGAGGCGATGGTACTATTCTCAAAACTGCCAGAAGAATTCCTCGTAAAAAAGTCCTTATTCTAGGCGTAAACTTTGGAACATTAGGCTTTTTAACTGAATGTACTCCCGCAAAAATGTATGAATGTTTAGAAAAAATATTTCAAGGACAATACATCATAGATAAACGTTCTCTCCTTCGTACAACGGTTTATAGAAAAGGTAAGAAAATCACAACTTCTCTCGCTTTAAATGATGCCGTGATCAACCAAGGCGCTTTTGCTAGATTAATTAGCATGGATATTGAAATTAATAATCGCAAAGTTACCAGTGTAAAGGCTGATGGGCTAATCATCGCTACTCCTAGCGGATCCACAGCCCATTCTCTCTCAGGAGGAGGCCCTATTGTTCACCCAAAAATAGAAGGAATAGTAATGACTCCGATTTGTCCCAGCTCGCTCTCCATGAGATCGATCGTGCTTCCGGATAGCAGGCAGCTCACAATTACTATGGAAACAGAAAGAAGAGATGACCAAGAATCATTTATAGGGTTAACCATAGATGGCCAAGACATGATAGTTCTAAAATATGGAGACAAAATCAAACTTCGCAGGAGTAAAAGAGCTTTTTATTTAGTTCGTACAGGCAATAGATATTACAGAATGCTCCGCAATAAACTAGGGTGGGGAGGAGATATCTAAAAACTAGAAACATTTGCCTTCAGCAATTTGAGTCCCTGTACAAGAAAATCCCTGATATTTTTTATCTGCAGCAGCCCTTCTTTTTGCTAAATATTCATCTGCTTCTTGTAGAGTCATATTTCGTCCTTCATCCGTCGAACTTAACGAAAAAGATGATTCAGGTGATGATCCTTCGCATGATGACACCGCGCTCTTCCCACAACTTAACACTCCCAAAAGCGCCAAAGCGGCGACAATTCTTCCAGCTGTACCAATACGTGTTCCCGAAATAGTCGAAGCAACACCAGAATCAGCTACGACATCTGGACGTGCTTGTCTACTAGCAGTATTAGGAGTTCTACGTGTAGGAATTATTTCTGTCATTGATTTTAATATAAAAATTAAACAAACAGCACTGTACACGCTTTTAACAGGGTTGTCAAGAGGTCGTATTTCGGCATCTATTTCCTAAGAACCGCCTGCGCAGCAGCCAGTCTAGCTACTGGAACTCTATATGGACTACAACTCACAAGAGTAAGGCCTATTCGATGACAAAATTCTACCGATTCAGGATCTCCACCTTGTTCTCCGCAGATTCCTATTTCAAATTCAGGTTTTACTTTTCTAGCCAAATTAACGCACGTTTCCATCAATTTGCCGACTCCTCCTTGATCGATTCCAGCCATCGGATCTCTTTCAATAATATTTTTGTCGATATAAGCTGAGATAAATTTCCCAAGGTCGTCTCTTGATAAGCCCATAGTCATTTTAGTCAGATCATTTGTCCCAAAAGAGAAAAATTCAGCCTCATGAGCCAGTTGGTCTCCAATTAAACAAGCTCTTGGAATTTCAATCATCGTCCCAATTTTGTATCTGAAATTAACTTTATCTCCATAAGAGGCAATCGTCTCCTTTGCCATGTCTCTCAGATAAGTAAATTCATTGATTACACCAACCAAAGGAATTTCAATCTCTACGTCTACCTCAATTCCCTTATTTTGAACTTCAATGCCGGCTTCAGTAATAGCCTGTACTTGCATTTTATAAATATCTGGATAGGTAATTCCTAATCTGCATCCTCGATGTCCAAGCATCGGATTAATTTCATGTAAATTTGAGATAACCAATTTCAAATCTTCGACAGTCATTCCAAAATCATTCGCTAATTCTTGAATTTTATCTTCTTTATCAGGCATAAATTCGTGCAAAGGCGGATCAAGCAAACGAATAGTCATTGGACGCCCAGCCATTACCTCAAAAATTTCGACGAAATCATTTTTCTGATATTTTTTAAGTTCCTCCAATGGTTTTACCCTGCCTTCTTCATTTTTTGCCAAAATCATTTGTCTTACGAAATGAATTCTGTCTTCCGCAAAGAACATATGTTCTGTGCGACATAATCCAATTCCCTCAGCTCCAAATCCCACAGCCACTTTACAATCTTGAGGAGTATCTGCATTTGTACGAACTTGTAGTTTCTTGAACTCATTCGCCCATTCCATTACAGTACGGAAATTTCCGGTCAACTCTGGATCTTGCATTTCTAATTCGCCTAACATGACTTCTCCAGTAGAGCCATCAAGCGTAACAATGTCTCCTTCATTGATAACTATATCTCCCACTAAAATTTTCTTTGCGCTCGCATTCACAATAATATCAGTACATCCGGCCACGCAGCATTTCCCCATTCCCCTACAAACCACAGCCGCATGACTAGTCATTCCTCCACGAGCAGTCAAAATACCTTGAGATACATGCATTCCGGCAATATCTTCAGGACTGGTTTCTTTTCTTACCAAAATTACTTTTTCATTTTTATCAGTTGCCCAATCTGTAGCATCTTCAGCCGTAAAAACTACTTTTCCACAAGCAGCTCCAGGAGAAGCAGGCAGACCTTTCGCGATTACATTTCTTTCGGCACCTCGCTTAATTTGTGGATGCAGTAATTGATTTAAACTCTTCGCATCTATTTTCAACAAAGCCTCTTCTTTTGTGAGAAGACCTTCTTCTACCATTTCTACAGCTATCTTAATTGCAGCATGAGCCGTTCTCTTTCCATTTCTTGTTTGCAACAAATAAAGCTTTCCCTTTTCGATTGTGAACTCAATATCCTGCATATCTTTGTAATGGGCTTCAAGAGTATCCTTTGCTCTCAACAGTTGGTCATATAAACCTTCATTGATTTCAGCTAATTTGGAAATTTCCAAAGGAGTTCTAATTCCGGCAACTACATCTTCTCCCTGAGCATTGATCAAAAATTCTCCGTAGAAATTTTTGTCACCATTTGATGGATTTCTTGTAAAAGCAACTCCGGTACCGCAATCATCTCCCATATTTCCAAAAACCATCGATTGAATATTTACGGCGGTCCCTTTTAATCCGGAAATGTTATTAATTTTTCTGTAAGTTTTTGCACGATCATTATCCCAAGATTTGAACACGGCCTCAATCGACAATTTCATTTGTTCCAAGGGATTATCAGGGAATGATCTCCCCGCACTTTTATTCACAATTTCTTTAAATTCTACAACTAGTTTTTTCAAATCCTCAGCGTTTAAATCAGTATCTTGCTTCACGCCTCTTTCCTCTTTCAATTTATCAATCGCTTCTTCAAAAAGACTGTGCTCAACCCCCATTACTACATCCCCAAACATTTGAATAAATCTTCTGTAACAATCATAGGCAAATCTCTCATTACCTGTTTTATTCGCCAGGGCTACCACCGTATCATCATTAAGTCCAAGATTCAAAACTGTATCCATCATTCCAGGCATAGAAACAGCAGCTCCACTACGTACGGAAACAAGTAATGGATTTTGAGAATCTCCCAATTTTTTTACCATCTTCACTTCAAGAAGTCTCAGCTTTTCCTGAAGCTGCTCAGCAAATCCAGCTGGATACTCTTTGTTCTTTGAAAAATATTCACAAACTTCAGTCGTAATAGTGAATCCAAATGGAACCGGAATTCCAATCTTCGTCATTTCAGCAAGATTAGCTCCTTTTCCGCCAAGAAGCTCTTTCATGCTTTTATTTCCTTCATCAAAACTGTAAACGAATTTATTTTTTCCGAAACCCTTAACAGCGCTAGTAGCTTTAGCAACTGAAGATGATGGGATGACCATGATTTTATGGTTAGAAGTTTGATTTGATATATTCCAGAAATATGCCCTGGTTTGCAGTATATAAAATAAGCAAAAAATTACAAACCAATAAAACTGACAAAACCACTATTAGTCCTTTTTGCCAATTGAAAAAATGGCTTTAACTTTCAAAATGTCCCTCCAGTACAGCTACTCTTCTTGGTAAATTCTCAGCCGCTAAACCATTAAAAGATTGTTCCAGTTGAGTTAAGCGGTATTCAACCTTATCCAAGCGTTGCTCAACTTTATCCAGACGCTGTTCGACTTTATCCAAGCGCTGCTCAACTTTATCCAGACGCTGTTCGACTTTGTCTAGTCTCTTCTCAACTTCAATCATCCTGTATTTCAATTCTCTTACTTCTCTCCAAAGATAAACCAGCTGCTCTTCTATAGCTTGAAATCTTTTATCAAACTTTTGATCCATTTCGCGCATCTTTTCCAGTACATCGTCAAATCCAATTTTCACCATCAAGGCTAGATCGTTCACGGTAGTTCTTTTTTCTTTAATTTTTTTACCCTTTGGACTTCCAACTTTAGCAGATTTTTTCATATATAAAATATCAAAATTTAATATTATCTTGCCAAACCAATAGCAAACATTTATTAAATTTTTCTAAGATATTTCTAAAGTTTTTCTAAAGTCTACTGATAATTATAAAATTCCCTTCTCTCTGATCTTCCCTTCGATTCTCGCCAAAGCTGTTATATAAGCTGCCTCTCTGAGAGTGCAGCCATATTTATCAGCATTGGCTTTTACGGCCTTCCAGCCATCTACCATGATCGGCAATAATTTTTGAAGAGCTTCTTCTTCAGTCCAATATTTATTTTCAGCATTTTGTAACATTTCAAACCAGCTTACCGTAACACCACCGGCATTAGCTAAAATATCCGGAACAACCATAACGCCTCTCTTGGCCAACATTTCATCCGCTTCTGGAGTTGTTGGACCATTTGCCAATTCCAAAACAATTTTTGCTTTTACCTTGTCTGCATTTTCAGCATGAACTTGATTTTCCAAAGCAGCCAAAATCAAAATATCACACTCTGTTTCCAACAGCTCTTCATTCGTAACTCTTCTTCCTCCAAAATCTGTATCACAATTTACAACAGTTGTTTTCTCGGCTTTACAAGCCAATAATTTATCAGGGTCAAAGCCATTATCAAAAATCAATCCACCTTGAGAATCAGATGCTCCCACGATTTGATAACCTTTTTTAGCAAGCAATTGAGCCATTACTCCGCCAGCATTTCCAAATCCTTGGATAATCACCTTTGTATTAGCAGGTTTGAATCCTGAAGATTTTGCAATTTCATCAAGCACGTAAACTCCACCTTGAGCAGTCGCAATATTTCTTCCTTTACTCCCACCATATTCCAAAGTTTTCCCGGTAACAACGCCTTTCGCATCGTGTCCAACATATTTGGAATATTCATCAGCGAACCAGTCCATAATTTGAGGAGTGGTATTTACGTCTGGAGCAGGAACGTCTTTCGTAGGACCGACAACATCAGCAATTCCTCTTACGTACCCACGAGTAAGTCTTTCAAGTTCCCTTTGTGATAATTCTTTTGGATTAACCACAATTCCACCCTTCCCTCCTCCAAGAGGAATTCCAACCACGCTACATTTAATACTCATCCAAGCAGAAAGAGCCTGTACTTCACCCATATCTACATTCTGATGATAACGGATGCCTCCCTTATATGGGCCTGCATAATTGCTATGCTGAACTCTAAATCCTTGGAAAAATTTCAAACTACCGTCATCCATTTTTACCGGGATACTAACTTCCACAACTCTTTGTGGATGCTCCATCAATGCTTTTACATTTGGATCAAGGCTCATAATTTTCGCGGCCTTCTCAATCTGCTTCAAAGTGTTTTCAAATAAAGACATTTTTTTGATTTTAGGAAAATATTCGGGGGCAGTTTATTCTTTCGCTTTTTGAAAATCAAGTTAGTTAAAAAGACCCAAGAAAGTGAATTCTATTGGAGGCAAATTCAAACTGAAATACATCACAATCATTTGGCCGAGAAATCCTGAGAATAGAGGAATCGTCAAATTGTCATCCATTTTTTTAGTAAAAACTTCAACGAAAGTAGCCGTAATTGCCATTGGCGCAAATACAATAAACAGATGCGGAACAGCTAGTAAGCCAACAATCATATTCATCAAAAATCCACCAAGAGTTCCAACTACAGACTTAGTTCCATAAAACTTAGTTTCTCCAAAAGCTTTACCCAAAAGAGCAGCAACAAGATCTCCAAAAACAGCCATAGAAACTGCCATAAAGGCGACCCAGTAGTCAAAAGCTGAAAAAGAAATAATACAAGAAATTACTAAGAAAACAGCTGAAGAAAGTCTGGTTTTTTCATGATGCCTCAAAAATCCTTCAATAGCCTCGGCAATTCTAGGTCTATGTTCCAAGCGAACATATTCGACTTCAAGCAATATAAGAAGCAAAGCAGTCATCGCCAATATCGCTACTCGAGGAGAAAAGTAAGTTAGCAAAAAAGTATAACCAACTACAATTAAAATACTCGACAAGTGAAACAACTTGCGAATCATCTCCCGAAATAAAGAAATACCGTCCATATTTTAACTTGGCTATTTCCAAACTTGATACCACTTTTTAGCCGGAGTCTTTAATAAGTTCATCTGGTTTTCCAAGACGAAAATTTTCTCCTGCAAAGTGTTGACTAGTCTCATGAAGTTTTGACGTTCATCACTGTGTTGATTAACCATCTTCTCCAAAATTTTTGTAAAATTGCGAAATTCATCGGCGGAAATCATATCTTTGCCAGCTGATTTTGATCTAGAGATTTCAGAACCAAAATCCATAGTTGTTTCATTCTTCTCACTGGATTTAGAATTTTTTTCTACATTTTGAATACCATAAAATCCACACAATGAATTTTTATCCACAAGATAATTGAATCCCTGTGGGGTTTTCATTTTGCGAACCTTCAGTTTCTTCGCCTTGATAGCTCTGCGAATGGTCTGGATTGATTTTTGGCTTAAATCAGCAGCTTCTTGAATTGTTATAAAACTTGTTTCCATAGGTTTATGAGAGTTTTTAATTAAAAATTTCTAACTAGTCACAATTTAATACATTAAAAATATAAACACAACAAAATGCGTAAAGAAATATTTATTTAAAATTGACAAACTCTCCAAGCACCTATCCAGTTAATTAATTTGAGGATATTTTTTTAGTTTAGAATGATTTTTTATAAACGAAATTATTAGATAAGCAAAAGGAATTGCGAGGGTTGTCATAATAATGACTATCCAAAAATTAGAGATAGGAAAACTATCTGTATTCAAAGTAGAGCTTTTCCCGAAATCTGAAATTTTTGTATTCGTAATATTTTTATCAAATGAAAATTTTTCCCAAACAATTTTATCAATATCCTGTCTAACGGTATCCAAAGTAGAAACTACTCCGTTTTTAAATTCGAAATTAAATTTATCTCCATCAAGAATTTGAAAATACAAGTTAGCAATCAAGCCGCTCCCAACAGGAAAAGTATCATTTCTGCGCAAAGTTTCTCCGAAAATAATTTTATCACCAGAAACATCATTTTTTACTAAATAAAAAGGATCACCGCCCTTTTCCAAAAAATCACCAGGTTCATATCTCAAAAAAGCGAGTCGATCTTTTTCGTAAATTAAATGAAAAGCAATTCCCAGGGTAGGGGTGGTAAGATCTTTTGATAAAATAGAAAGTTGAAACAAGTCTCCATCAAGTGGATTCCCTATCATATATACTGACCCGTTTGCTGCCTCTTCATCGGATTCAAAAATATCAAATTCATCGCCACTATTTCCAAAGATATCAATCAAGTCTTCATCTGTTTCGTCGTCAGCAAGATCAAAGTCGGCAGCCAAAGAAAAATGAGGATAAATATTTGTAACCAGTAAACTAATTATTAATAATAAAATTTTTTTCATGATTGTTTAATTTAAATTTTTAAAATAAGTGGGGCCTCTAGTTAAAGAAACCCCACTTAGTATTCCCTAAATTTTCATTCCAAAATTTGCCCCCAGATCGATTAAATCATTTCCATCTATCAATCCATCAAAAGTGGTATCACTCAAAGGGTTGTATTCTTCATCCCCGACGCCACTTCCATAGCTTCTTGCCAATTTTTCCAAGTCTCTGCCGTCTACTCTGCCACTTCTATCATTATCAGCAACAAGTCCACGATTTTCAGAAATTGTTACTTCAGAAGCAGGCCCAAGTTCGCCATTTTTCACAGGAATAACCTGATATTTATAAATTACATTTGGGATAATATTTCCACCGTTTACTACCGTATCGTCATCAGTAAAAGTTAGATTTGTAGTCTCTCCCAATCCTACAAAAGTCCCATTACTCAATTTTTTTCTGACAATATATTTGTCGGCTCCGCTAACTGGAGCAGTCCAACTCAATTTAAAACTATAAAGATTCGAGCCTGTAGTCGCAGCCAAATTACCTATAGATGAAATAGTAACTACTTGTCCAACCATAACAGTCAAAGGAGCAAAGCTTGTTGGAATATCTCCAGCTGTATCAGCCAAGAAACTGTTCCCTCCGATGGTAATCTCAGTTGATCCGCTGCCACCAATAACCTTAAAATTGATATTAAATAAATCTCCGCTGCCATCTACTCCAGATGGAGGATTTTGTAATCTGGCATTACCAATAATTAATTTACCTGGAACATCGTTTTCCAAGGCATAATTAAAACTAGTTGAAGTCCCTTCGGCTTTCAAAAAATTACTTTCACTTGCCGAAATAAAATCAATAACAGCCGGATCATAATTTATATCTACTCCATAGGCATACAAATCAACCACTCTTTCAGCCTTAAAAGAAACGGTAAACGTTTCTCCTTGTGCAAGCTCAGTTTTAGAAGAAGTTAATAACGCTTTGGTTCCACCGCTAAAATTGCTATTAGCTCCCTTTGGAGTTCCGAAAATTTGAAGATTAGTTCTGCCGGTAGATCCATTGCCAGATTTTGCCGAAGCCCAATTACTGGCATTGTCCACGAAGTTTGTCGGATCAATTCTCTCCATCGTTGATTTAGAAGTGCCATCTCCCCCATACCAAGCCAACCCTGAAGCATTCACGCTATCCACAATCATTCCAGTTGAATTTTTCAGAACTAGACTATCTCCAGCATTCGCCAAAGAAAGGCCAATCACAGCATCAGCATTAAGATTGTTTATCGTTAATTCAGAATCCTCTATTAAAAAATATCCATGAGGAGCGACGACTCCACTTGCAATTGTATAAGAAGGGACACCATCATCTTCAATATACCAACCACTCAAATCGATGCTTTGATTAGTATTATTATAAAGCTCAATCCATTCATCATTAGAATTGTCAGCCGTGCCGGCCCAAGCAACTTCATTTATCACTACATCTCCAAGAGATGACGCCGAAACCACCCGCATTGTTACAAGCTGCAAAGCCATAACTACCAAAGTCATCAAAACAAACTGCTTTTTCATTGCATCCATGATTATTGAATTAAAATATTTTAATACTTGTCACGCGCATTCCAAGTAGTCACACCATATCAATCATTTATTAAATTTTTTTAAATTTTTTCTAAAATGAAAAATCTCAAAATTTCCGCATACCTCTTGCGTTCTAAAAATTTCCTATTACAATACGGGCACGTTTAATTAATTTTTATGGCTCGTCCAAAAGTTTGCATCCTATTTGCAGGAGGAACAATCGGAATGGTAAGAAACCCAAAAACAGGAGTTCTCCAGCCGGCTACTGACGCATCAGAAATTTTAAGAGATATTCCTGAACTTCAAAAATATGTTCAGCTGGATTTGAAAATGGTTGTGAATATCGATAGTTCAAATATGAATCCCGTTCATTGGACCGAGATCGCTAAAAGTATTAAAAATATTTACGATAGATACGAAGGATTTGTAGTGGTACAAGGAACGGATACGATGGCCTATACCGCCAGCGCTCTTTCCTTTGCCTTACAAAATCTTAGCAAACCTATAGTGCTGACTGGATCATTAATTCCGCTTTCGGAAATTGGAGCTGATGGTAGAAATAATTTAGTTTATGCCTGTCTTACGGCAACACTCGATATCGCTGAAGTTTGTATAGTTTTTGCAAATAGAATTATTCGTGGGAATAGAGCAAAAAAACATCATGAATCATTCGTGGACGTTTTCCATTCTCCGAATTATCCATATCTCGGAGAGCTCGGTCGTCCTACCACTCTTTTTGAATGGAGAAAAAAACGCCGCAAAAGAGTTTTAACTTTCAGTCCAAATTTTGATCCAAAAATCTCTGTTTTAAAATTATTTCCCGGATTTGATCCATATATCATTGAAAGAGTTATCGAAAGAAATGCTCACGGAATTATTATCGAAGCCTTTGGACCTGGAAATGTGCCTTCTTTAGAAAACTCAATCATTGCTCAAATTGAAATGGCTACCGATAAAAATATTCCAGTAGTTATTGCTAATCAACTCGAAAAAGGAGTGACCAATCTTCATGCCTATGAAGGAGGTTTTACAGCTTTAAAAGCTGGAGCAATTTCTTCTCATGACATGACCACAGAAGCCACTATAGCTAAATTAATGTGGACTTTAGGCCATACCCGCAAGATGTCGGAGATCAAAGCTACAATGGGAAAAGATCTTGCCGGGGAACTTAGCTTTTAGGGTAGGCATTGACTAGACTTCTGACTACTCAAAAATTTCCCACCTAATAGGGGAAAACTAATCTTATCAAGACTTCGGACTTAGATATTTTTGCTATGGAAACTACCTAAGTTATCATGAAGCCCTCTTTTGATGTTCATATATCCCAAACCCAATCGTCATGGATGAGACAACAAAAGTAGACGAATTTCTGGCTTTTGTTAATAGGATTTTGAAAGAAAGATTACCCGGATTGCATGATTTTAACGATTTAGAGAAATTACAAATTAAAATGTCTATTTATCACATATTCGAAAAACATCACGATACAGAAGAGCTCTATTATGAGCTTCTCGATTATTTGGAAAATGAAGGGCTGGATGTCTTTAAGGCGGACATCGAACATTATTACAACTCGTTAAACAAGTAAACCACTATGTCAGTAAACGCAGCTTCTCAAGTGGAGCCTGTTCCTACAACAGACTTTGCTACAGACAACACAGAATTGTTGGGACTAGATAAAGATATTCAAGAATTAAAGGAAAAAGTCGAACCATTACAGGCCGAGGTGATCACTACTCCGATGTGGCCGGTAGTCGCCAGAATTATGAATTTAAGTACAGAAAGTGGGCGCAAGGCTTCAGAAATTAAACAAGAAATTGAAGAGTGCAAGAGACTTTTAAATGAAATGGCTTTCGATTGGGTTACTCAAATTATCGCTAAACCGGAGCCTTCTAGAGTTTTCAAGGTGGTGAATAATACTAATATTTTTGAAAGAGAATTAGGTCGTCATCTTGGAGAAAGAGTTACTTTAACAGGAGGATATAGCATAGAATTAACGCCAGCTCTCTTAAAATTTTTACTTCGTTTTAAATTTTCAATTGGAACGCCTCCTATTACTAAAAAAGGAATGGAGACTATCGAAAGAATCCTATTCGGAGGACAGCTCGGAGATGTTTATGGATTTAGAAATTTATTAGGAACAGAAGTTGATGTTTTCGATCGTTTTATGAAGATAGTCGATCGCACTGTAGAGCAAAGTGCTCATTACACAACTGCCGGAGAAAAAGCAGAGTTTGAGAGAGAGGCACGCGATTATACCAATATGGAAGGAATGAGGGGATTTACTAAAACGACAGTTAACGGCACGGCCGATACTGCCTGCAGAATGATCAAAGAACATCTTTTTAGCCAACACAGAAATGGAAATTCTCCACTGGTAGAAAGAAAAGTAGGGGATTTAAGCAATCCTGCAGAACTTCAAGCTTTGATTAAAGAGATGAAAGAAAAAAGAACAAACATTTTCATCGTTAGAGTAAAGGCGGTTCCTCATAATACATTTACCACGGATACTTTAAAAGAAGAATGGAAAGGAGTTTTAGGGAGACTTATTTTAGTGGAAGATTCCGATACTTCTCAGAAGACCACCACCACAATGGTTTATTCTTTCAATCCTGAAATTACTGAAAATCTCGCCAAATTTCATGTTAAAGATTCGGGTACTTTAGCGAACACTCAACTAAATTTAAGATCAGTAATAGAAGGATTTTCCGACGAAGAAATTGCTAGGCTAAAAGGAAAAATAGAAGAGAGAATCGCCTATATGCAAGCTCAAGGAGTGAATTCCCAAAATTTTGATCAAGACCGCAAAAAAGAGTGGATTGTAAGTAATCAAAGGGACTACGTCAGTCTCCAAAGATTTAAACGTTTTTTAGAATTTATCGAAAAAATTAAAAATGGAACAGTGGACGATATTAGAGAACTCCAGGCTGAATTAACAACAGAAGCAGAAGCTTTAGAAAGAGATTATTTTTTCAGAGATTTACCCCAAGATGAATATAGATGCTTATATGTGCCACAAGGTGGAGGCCGTAGAGAAATAGGTTTAATTGGAAATTACCACTTGGGAAAACATCGCCAAAGAGTTGCTGAATTCAGAAGACAACAATTGAATCCGCAAAGTCCAAGCGCCTTAATCAAATTGAATACTTTGAAAATAATGAGAGGTCTTCCAGTAGACACTTCCACAGTGGAAGCAGAGTCTTTAAACAGAGCTTTGTCTGGATTGGAAAGTCCAAATCAGGCAATTAGAAACTTTGAAGTTTCTCAACAGGAACCGCTCAACGGGATTCGCGAAAGAATCAAACAAGCTGTCTACAAAGGTTCCAGAGATGTGGAAAGTTTGGTAAAAGAAGGGTTAATCGCTTCATTAGACAGTATTCTTGGCAAAAGTATACCCGGATTTTTGAAGAAACAAATCGCCGAATTATTAGGAAAAGTAAATTTGTCATCAGCATCAAAAATATTTGAAAGAGAACCTTTCCGTAGATGGGCAAACCAACTCAGAGAATGGGAAGGGAAAATTCGCAGATGGGTAGAAGAAGAAATTGCTAGTCCAATTCTTGATGCCACCGCAAAAGAAAAAAGAAAATTTGAACATAGGTCGTTGGCTCTGGCTGAAAGAATGCTCCGCGATATTGAGACTAAAGGTGCTTTTGAACCTCATCTCGCACTTGCTGAAATGGGTTGGTCTTTTGGAGACGTATTAAGAGAAGATGATTTCCCTGTACAAAATTATATCCAAATCAATATGGATGCTGATGGGGAATTAATGATTGGTTCACTGGAAACTCATTTGGAAAAAGTAAAAGAAGAATTATATGAATTCCCAGAACTTTTTGAATTGTATTGTTCAAGTATCTTACTCATTTTCAACGATCCACATAACCCAACTTCCAAAGTAGCCGATCCGGCTACCAAGTTGAAATTACTAGATGTTGCCTCCAAATATGGACTTGCAATTTTAGCTGACGAGGCTTATCACAAAATGATTGAAAAGGACTTAAAAGAAGAAGAAGGAGACATTTCTTTAGCTTCTTTTTATAACCAAAATTTACCTCGTTTCCCAAAACCTGTAACTATCTATAGCTCACTGCCATCAACGAAATGGGGTATGGGGGCTGGAAGGAGATCCGGCAATATTTTGACCAATGATCTCGAATCTCACTCCATAATGACTTCAACTGGGGAGGTCATTGATATGACTTTTGAAGAATTTGTTCGTCAAAATACAGATGGAGTAAATACAATGTCTTTGTGGTTTGATACAGAGACTTTAAGAACGGGATTAGCTGTTAAAAAAGTTTGTAAACCTCTAGAAGAAACCTTATTAAATCCTTTAAGAAATCCAGTTTTAGTAATTAACGAAATTTTAGACCAAATGGTTCAAGGAATAGACTCTCCTGACTTCCAAGGAGCAATTTATTTTAAATTATTAGAAGCTCGCAACGACATGGATCGTCTGATGATCAGAGAAGCTGGACCAATTGTCATGAGGCAATATGTCAGTGATTTGATTTCCGAACTAAAAGAAATGCGTCTCGACAAACAAACTCGAAAAGATACTGAAAATAGAGTAAAAGCCGGAGAAAAGGCAATTGCCAGATTGAGCAAAAAAATCCCCGGACTCGAACAAAAATATATCAAACCGGAAGGACCGTTCTATCTTTGCGTACAATTTGATGAATCTAAAAAAGATTCTGGACTTCGCCCATTTATCGAGGCTTTTGCTAAAGCACGAGGTATCGATGGAGTACATGTGGGACTTGGAGATGTCAGATTTTCTTTTGGAGGAATGGTCGATGGGACTCCGGAGAGTTACGAAATGTTAAGTGTCGCTTTCGAAAAAACTTTGGAATTAAGCCTAAATTATTGGGAACAATTTAAAGAAATTCGTAAAAAATTAAATGCGCAAAAAGATCCGGATCCGACCTATCATGCTTTGCAAGAATTGTTCCCCAGCGGGGCTAATGTCGCTCAAGAGTTAGTTGAGGATAAAGATCAAATGGTTTATTTTTACGAATTATTACAAGAATCAGCCTCTCAAGATATTCTTAAAAAGATCGCTAGAGAATTTGTAAAACGTAAAACAAAAAAGTCATCTCAATCCCAAAATTCAAATACGAAATTAACTTCTAAATCAGAACTAGGAGAAGTTTTAAATGAGGTTTCTCCAAGAGACATGGCTCTAGTTCTGGACTATCTAAGAAGATATAAATTAATAAAATCTCAACTCGATGAACAGGGAGATGAAGAAGCCGAACTTCACGCCATGCAGCAAGTTTTCTCAGGAGAAGTAGAAATGCCGGATAATCCGGAAGCTTTAAGAATTCTCATGGGCAACTTTGCCAGATACAAAGAGAAAGGAAAAGCTCCATTGGTATTCACGGTTTCTTCGGATGCTTCTAGATATGTCTCTCAGATTCAGCCAGATTCACAAGCCTCAATAGTTACAATTAAGGGAGTGAAGTGTCCTGACATGAGAACTTTTATTGAGAGCGAGCCATTCCAAACTCTATTTAATTTTTATCTCCTTAAGGTTAAAGATAAAATCCCAAAATTAAAAAATCTCACCGATGGAGAAGTTCTCGGACACTATGAGGCTCTAAGGTTTGCAGAAAGAGTTCAAGATCGAAAATTCGAACCGGGAGAAAAAGAACTTTTTGCTCAAATCGCAATGGAAATAGCTAAAGTTTGGTATAGCGACGAAACTACGAAAGTATTAGCTGAAAATTTTGGAGATGTTGATCCGGACACTCAAAGGAAAGCTATGATAGGTACAGAAGTTATTGTAAATAGATATATTAATGAATTTCTTAGAGTATTTATTTCCGAGGAACAGGAGCGAAGTTTAAATGTAAAACCAACATTCCAAGTTGGCTATCAATCAATCAAAGGTGTAAAGGCTGGTAAAAATTTACGAACATGGATGAAGCAATTAATTGAATCTGCCGAATTTGCCGGCCAAACAGTAGATACTGATCCGGCTCCGGAAATGGTAACCGGAGGCCAAGCCAGAGTTGCCGGATTTGATTATGGAATTTATCGTCGAGATGGTGATGGTAAAAATGCTCCAACCAAAGAATATTTTAGAAAACGTCTCGGTAAATTCATGGAGAAAATAAATCCAAAGGATTATATTTGTAAAATGGTTCAAGTTGGACCAGTCAAAACTCTACTTGTGATGAACAGGGCTTATGCCCATTACATGGCAGAGGAAATGCGTCTTTTCCCGCAATTTGATTTGTCAGCAGAAGACATTGCTTCTCTCGAGCCTGATGCCATTAGTTTTATGGGAATTCCTCGCAAAGTCATGGGCGATGATTACAAGGTTGGTTATTTCATGGATGAAGACATAAATGGACGACAAATTCCGGTTTCATGGGTAGATGCTGAAAAATTTACGGATTATGTTGGTTATTTAAAAAAACCTCTTCTTACAGTCGCTAATGAAAAAGTTAAAGAGTCCGGCGGAATGCCCGTGCATGGATCTGCTTTCACGGTTGTTTTCAAAAACGGACTTAGAAAAACTTTAGTGATTGGAGGAGATAGCGGTGCTGGAAAATCGGAAACGATTATTGCCATGATTGAGCAAGCAATCAAAGAAGAAGGGGAAGCTGTAGACGTAGAAGGAATTGATATGCTGGCTGGAGACATGCTCTCGATGTACGAAGGAAAAGATGGGCAAATGTATATGATCGGAACGGAAGAAGGTGATTTCATGAGAATGTCAGATATCTCCGGAGATTGGAGATCTCGTTTTAGAGATAGATTAAAAAAGGCTAGCACAACCAACAAAAAGCACCCCACCAATCCACGCATGACCATTGGTGGACTCTGTGATCCAGAAGGATTTTTAAGACCGGTCAGAGTTAATAATTTTTACTATATTGATAATTACACAGTCCCAAACGGAAAATCTTTTGAAGAAGTCAAAAGCCCGGAAAATTTAATAATGGATATTTATGCCAGGGGGTATCGTCGTGAAAAAGGAACTAGTGGGGATCAGCCGAACTTAGTTGCCAGTTTGATGGATACGGAAATCGAAGGCAAAGATCAAATTCTAAAGCAATACGGAGAAGATCTTGATCGCCTTTTAGGATGGCAAATAACTCTTGCCGAAACCGGAAAAGTAGAGAACGCTATCCTCTCATTTAGAGATCAACCAAATATGATTTTCAGAGCCCAAGCAATGGTCAGGGATCTTTTTAGAGGTAAAAAATTTACTGATGAAGACGGCGAAAACTGGACAATAGAGGATACTTTCTATGATCACAAAAGTAATCAATTCAGAGTAAAAATGATAGCAGAAAGTGGACGTAAAGTTAAACAAGCTTTGAACAGAAGTGTTTTTGATCGTATTTATAATCCGGTAGCTTCTACCTATTGCGGAAATCCATTTATTCATCCAGCTGGAATGGCGGAAGTGTTACAGAGATTCTCTAAAGTAATGGAAGGAGCCGGGGTTATTACCGGAGTTTTATATAGTCAGCTTGCTGTTCCGGGAGAACAATTCTCAGGTCCTGCTGAAGCGTCCAGAGATGCTATCGGATTCATGAAAAGAGATCCTCGCATCAACGATCGTTTCCAAAAAAATCAAAGAAAAGTTCACGAAGCTCTAGTGAGAAAATATGGAGAATGGGTAATCGGTCCACACAGCCTTCCGGAGGAATTAAAAGCTTATAATCTATATCTTCGTGAAAGACACGAAAGCGATGCGATCAAATTTGTTGATAAAGAAGGAAGACATGTTGATGTAAGAACGCCAAAATATAGATATAACTCAAATGCGGCCAAAAAAGAATTCAATGCCTCTCTTGCAACTCCAGAGGTTAAGAAGGCAATTAATGCAATAATTGGAAGTGGTAATTATAAGCGCATTAATCTTAAGAATTTTAGGCCGGACATGAGTTTATATGCCAGAATTAAAGCCTGGGACAATAAAGAAGAATTGGTTTATCAAATCTTAATGATTAATGGATTTGTTCGGCTGGGAGACGATCATAGCGTTTTCCGAAGAGCAGCCACAGAAGTTAAAAAAGCTGTAATTATAGCGGATAAAATCATCGCAGAGCGCGAGGCTGCATCCGCTTAACAGCCGGATTTGTCAACTCTATTAAACCAGTTTTTTGTTACACTTTTATTCCCCATGCGTTAAACTCTTCCCTAGGTAGATTTTTTTAACCAACTAAAAAATGAAACTAAAATCCTTTAAATTTATGCTGAGCATTATCAGCATAGGAGTGTTCTTGATGTCAGCTATCCCAGGCACAGCTGCATTAAGCACCACAACTAATTTCACAGACGTCGAAAAATATGATACATACGGGACAGCTATTTATTATCTAAAAACAGCCGGAATTGTAGACGGATATGCTGATGGAACTTTCAAGCCGGGAGCAAAAATCAATCGTGCAGAATTTTTAAAAATTCTGTTGGAAGCCCAAGATTATGAGGGGGCTGGTTCGAATTGTTTTACCGATGTAACCAGTGGTAAATGGTATGTGCCATATGTCTGTAAAGCTGAACAATTAGGATTTGTTAGCGGATACTCTGATGGCAGTTTCAAACCAACCCAGCCAATTACTTTCGTCGAAGCTAGCAAAATTATCTCTAACGTAATGGACTTAGACGTAGACGAGACTAAAACTGAAAATTGGTATCAAAAATTCGTATTAGCCATGCAAGCTCAAGGAGCTATTCCTACAACTATCACCAATACCGACAAGAAAATTACTCGTAGTGAAATGGCCGAAATGGTTTGGAGAATAAAAGAGAAAAGAACTAACGAAGGAACTCTTTCTTACGATTTGTTAAATCGAGTAGGAACAGCAGCTTCTAGTAAAAATTTAAGAAACTTTACCTCTTGTACAGATCTTCAAAAATATATTGAAGACAACCAAGCAACTCATCCAAGATATTACTATGACGAAGAGGCTGATAGCGTAGCTTTGCCATCTACCAGTAAAGCTGCAGAATCTACAGCTGGAGCCGAAATGGGCCCGGGCGGAGCAGGTGATGACTATTCTAAAACCAACGTACAAGTTGAAGGAGTTGACGAAGCCGACATAGTCAAAAATGATGGCCAATATATATATTTGATCAGCAGTGGAACAGTAAAGATCGTAAAAGCTTCTCCAGCTGCTGAAATGAAAGAATTGGACGAAGTCACTTTTGATGATGATGAAAATTTTTATCCTTCTGAACTATATGTAGATGGAAATACTTTGGTTGTTATAGGAACGTCATATAGCACTCCAGATTATTGGACTTATGAATCTAAGAGTGTTGTTCCATATTATGGATCAGTTACCAAAATCTATACATTCGATACTTCAAATAAAAACAGTATTTCTCTGAAACGTCATTTGGATTTCGAAGGGAACTACGTTTCTTCCAGAAAAATAGGAGATATAGTTTATCTAGTATCGAATAAATATGTTTATAGTTACGAACCTGTACCTTATTATTACGATTCTAATACCGAAATAGCTGCAACAACCGTTCCTTGTGGAAACGTTTGGTATTCACCAAGAATTACCGAATCAATGAGTTATCTAACAGTAGCCGGCATACCTATTGAAGATGAAGATGCAACAGTATCCAAACAAGTAGTTTTAGGCTCTGGAAGCAATGTTTATGCTTCAAAAAGCAATCTATACGTAGCTGAAAATAAATATTCATACTATTGGAGATATGACTCTTCAAATTCAGATGAGGAAACGATCGTTCACAAGTTTGCATTAAAAAATGCTCAAGTTATGTACAAGGCTAGTGGAAGTGTTCCTGGAACGATTTTGAACCAATTCTCCATGGACGAGAATGATGGATATTTCAGAATTGCCACAACTTTAGGCGATGTTTGGACTACGACTCCACCCGCAAAGAACAACTTATATATCTTAGATGGAGCTCTAAATAAAGTAGGAAGTTTGGAAGGACTTGCTCCTGGAGAAAAGATTTATTCAGTTAGATTCGTGGGGGATCGTGCTTATATCGTTACCTTCAAAAAGGTTGATCCATTATTCGTAATCGATACAACTGATCCAAAATTGCCAAAAGTTTTAGGCAAATTAAAGATTCCTGGATATAGCGATTATTTGCATCCATATGACGAAAATCACATCATTGGATTCGGTAAAGACGCTGTTGATGCCGGATTGGATGAGACTACAATGCGTGGCCTGGATTTTGCTTGGTATCAAGGAATGAAAATTGCCATGTTCGACGTTACCGATGTAAATAATCCAAAGGAATTACATAAAATGATTATTGGAGATCGTGGTACAGAGAGTGAACTTTTATGGAACCATAAGGCTTTACTTTTCGATAAAGCAAAAGGATTCATGGCCTTCCCTGTAACTCTTGCCGAAGTTCCGGATTCGGTAAAAGACGATCCAACCAGTCCATCGAATACTTATGGCGATTATGTCTATCAAGGAGCTTATGTATTTAACGTGAGCGTTGCCAATGGCTTTACGCTCAGAGGAAGAATTACCCAATATGATCAGAACGAAATTAAAGATAAGGCAGGTTATTACTGGTATGGAGACAAAGACATTTCCAGAATTATCTACATTGGAGATAATTTTTATACAATCTCTACAACCGGAATTACTGCCAACAAAATGTCCGATCTAAGCGAGGTAAATCGTGTTGAATTAAAAAATGTCGAGACCAATCATTACGACGATTGGGATTACTAAATAACAATTAAAATTAATGATTAAGCTGGTACTTTTGCGTCACGGTGAAAGCACTTGGAATAAAGAAAATCGTTTCACCGGTTGGACCGACGTAGATCTGTCTAAAAAAGGGCTTGAAGAAGCCCATAAAGCCGGAAAAATTTTAAAGAAAAAAGGATTTGTTTTCGACATGGCTTACACATCAGTTCTTAAAAGAGCGGTAAAAACTCTCTGGATCACTTTAGAAGAAATGGATCAAATGCATATTCCCATAATTAATACCTGGAGATTAAATGAAAGACATTATGGTGCTCTACAAGGCTTGAACAAGGAGCAAACCGCCAAGAAGCACGGCGAAGAACAGGTTAAGATCTGGAGAAGAAGCTATGACATTTGTCCGCCGGCTTTGAAAAAAACAGACAAACGCTATCCCGGAAATGACCCTAGATACAAGGATGTCCCTCATGGAGAATTGCCAACTACGGAATGTTTAAAAGATACTGTTGAAAGATTTTTACCATATTGGAAAGCCGAGATCGCTCCTCAACTAAAGAAAGGAAAACGCGTCATTATCGCGGCTCACGGCAATAGTTTAAGAGCATTGGTAAAATATCTCGATAAGATTCCAAACAAAGATATTGTCGAATTAAATATTCCTACAGGTATTCCTTTGGTTTACGAATTGGATAGCAAGCTCAAGCCGATGAAACACTATTTCATCGGCGACAAATCCATGATCAAAGCGGCCATGGAAAAAGTAGCCAACCAGGGAAAAGTGGCGAAGTAGCGTCCAGAAGCGCACTAAAACACCGTTTCTACATAGCACTTTTCGCAGTACACGATTTCCGGTCTTTCCGGAGAATAAACCGTTTTTAAATCAATGCCACACTTTGCACACTGACGATCAAAAAGCTGTCGAGGAGTACGATATTTAATTTTATCCAGATTTCTGCAATAAAAACATTTACGAGGAAGCGGCAAATTCAATGTCTTATTAAGCTTTAATTCCTGCTCAATAATTTTATAATTTCTGCCACAATCTTCACACGCCAAGAGTTCTTTCGTAATTTCCGGCTGCTCATCGGCGATATTGTCTTTTAATTGAGAAGTTGCAGGCTGATATTCCTTCGGACTGATGTCATACCAAGGCCACCCTCTCTTTAAAACCTCTTCTTTTGTTAAAGGAAAATACTCCTGCGCAATAGTTAAATTATACCCAAAAGAAGAATCCTTTATCGGGAAAAATTCTCCATATTCTCCGGTTTGAATCATGTGGTCGATAATTTTTGAAGCCAATTTTTCGTATTCCTCCTGCGTATATTGCTTATTAAAGATGCAATATTTTTTCTTTTTTAATCCCACACAGCCAAAACAATTACTCGTTCCAACTCCGCAATGCACGCAATATTGAATATTATTGCAGTTATCCATGCATTGAAAACAGAATAGAGAATTATAGATATTATAGGCACTATTTGAAGTTTCATAGTTTAATTCGCAGCCACCGGACTCCTGAATATCCATACAGTCTTTTGCTGAAATAAAAGACTGAAAACAATATCTGCAATCCCACAAATTCATTGAATCAAAGCAATAATACGCATTTTTAGAATTCACGACATGATTACCAACAACGTTTTCATTCTGAACCCCACGCATATACTTCTGAGGAAAATCCAATTTAAATTTTTCAAATTGCGGAATTTTATCCATCAAAAATTCATAACTCCCAAATCCTTTCAAAATCTCCTCGTAGCGCTCCTTCCCCACATTTTCATTAAAAACATAATACTGTTTATTGACCAAATTACTGCAGTAAATGCAATTTCTACAGCCGGTGCAATTATTCAAAAACAAAGACTCGCTGCAATTGGAGCAATTTATAGTATAAGCGCATTTATAACAATTATTGCTGTCGATTACCTCATAGCAAAGCTCCAATTTCTGCACACGATAACAATCCAAACTGTCCTTTGAGCCATTCATCCCATAACTGTAATAGCAATTCCAGTTTTCATCCGAATCAAAAATCATATAACAGTTTTTGTTTTTCCCGGCACAATTCGTGAATGAAGAATTTTCATCATGCAGATAATCTGTAAATAAAGCCGGCACTGGGACAGCAAGTCGTAGTTCATTAAATTGCTCAAAGAAAGGCCTGCTAAAGTCAAAATCTTTGCCATAGTCTAAACCGTCATATTTATCCCCATACCAATATTCTTGAGAATAAACTTTATGAGGGCTTTCAGGTGCAAAATTAGTGATAATTTCCTCTCCAGTAGCGTCACATTTTCTTTTAAAAAGATTTAGCTGATTCAAAATAGACTGTCTGCGCTGCATTCTGCAATCAAGACAAAGCGTGGGCAGGGGAATATCATAATGTTTTCCGGCAATTTCAAAAGCAAACCTCTTCATGAAATCTTGATCATCCTGAGAGATCTCAAAATTTCCGCTACATTGCCTGCAAGTTTTTTGCATGACTGAATTTTATCACAATTACAAAAAACAAATAAGATTGTTTCGAACTTCGGGTCTCGTGGGTTCCCGAAGAGAGAAACTCCTCTTCCTTTGGAAAGCGAAGAAAACCTTTCCCAAAGGTTTTCTTAAACAATGGTGGGTCGGGCGGGAATCGAACCCGCGACCATTAGCTTAAAAGGCTACTGCTCTACAGACTGAGC
>Ga0233420_10000213_pt1 | contig 26411 bp, 24 predicted proteins | sample Watercolumn_Mata_4_FD_183009 | JGI IMG/M metagenome (GOLD analysis project Ga0233420, IMG submission 183009) | Freshwater microbial communities from Lake Matano, South Sulawesi, Indonesia - Watercolumn_Matano_2014_102_MG | ecosystem: Environmental > Aquatic > Freshwater > Lake | place...
CGAAAAAGGCGCTCAGGAAAAGAGAAGCGCGCTCCTGGCCGCAATGGAGCCTTCCGGTCAGCGGGAGCTTTCGGGATCGCACGCAGCAGGCGATGAACGTGCAGGCTCCGGGATGCCGGGGGACAAGCGTCAGCTGTCGCTTTTCCATGAAACGTCCGGAAAACGTTCCGGTGAACTGCCGGAGACTGAACCCGAAGAGGAAGTTGTGGAATATATCAGGGTTCCGGGGGCGTCCTTTGATCCCGATCTCGATCCGCCGTTCGATCCGGATGCCGCGACGCCGCATGCTGACGGTTCAAGGTGATGTTCGTCAGGGGATGACGGTGATGGTTGCAGGAGGATTATCCCGGTAAGGAGGCCGGGGGTCGTCGTGTTCTCAGTCCTTCGCCCCGAGCGCTTCGGCGATGGCTTTTGCGAAACTCGGGCCGTCGAAGTATGGCGGAATGATATCTACCTTCACGCCGAGTTTTTCAATAGCCGCTCCCGTGGTCGTTCCGATAGCGGCGACGAGCACCTCTTCGGGGAGTTCGGTTGTGCCGATTGCCTCGAAAAAGTTGGTGGCCGTCGACGGGCTGGTGAAAGAGATACAGGAGAATTGTCCACGGAACAGCATGTTTCTGAGCGTGTCGCTGTCTTCAGCAGAAGGCCTGATGTTTTCGTACACGGTTATTTCGGTACAGCTTCCGCCTCGTTCGGCAATCACTTCCGGAATGGTGCCCAGCGACAGGTTTCCCCTGAGGAAGAGAAACGAGTTGTTGCGGATAATCGCAGGATCGATGTCATTCATCATGGTGACGGCATCGGCGACCTTCGAGAGCGGCTCGGTTGCCACGCCATGCGCCGCCAGATCCTTCGCTGTGGTTTTTCCTACTGCCCAGACCCTGGCTTTCTGCAGCTTCTCGAGTTCTCCGGGAGCCTCCTCAAGCAGACGCTCCATGAAGAACTGTGCGGAATTCGGGCTTGTGAAGAACATGCCGCTGAACCCGGCAATGTCCGGAACCTTCCATCCGGGAACAGGCCTGATCTCGATTGCCGGAAAGACAAACGAGGTCAGGCCGTACTGTTCCAGTTCCCTCACGAAAGGCTCTGCCTGGTGTTTCGGCCTGGTTACCAGAACGCTTTTCATCAGCTGGTCTTGCGTATTTCGGAGAGGATTTTGTCTGCGCCCTGCTTGAGGAGTTCTTCTGCAAGTGCAATGCCGGCTTCCTCTGCCTGATCGGGAGAAGTGAGGCCCGTTCTGGTGATCTCGTCGCGGATGCCGATGGTGCCGTCAACAGAACCGACGAACGCAAGCAGCCTGAGCGTTCCGTTCTTGAAGGATGCGTAGGCGCCGATCGGGATCTGGCAACCGCCCTGAAGATGGCGCAGGAGCGCTCTTTCGGCCTTGCAGCAATACTCGGTGTTCGCGTGGTTCATGATCCTGACGATCTCTCTGGTCTGTTCGTCGTCGACGCGGGTCTCGATACCGAGAGCACCCTGGCCCACGGCAGGAAGCATGATCTCGTGCGGCAGTATTTCCGAAATGCGGTCGCTGAAGTTAAGGCGGTACACGCCGGCATAGGCCAGCATCATGGCATCGAAGTCGCTTTCGTCGAACTTCTTGAATCTGGTGTTGAGATTTCCACGGATATCGCGGATTTCAAGGTCGGGACGGAGGCTCTTGAGCTGCGACATGCGACGGAGGCTGCTTGTGGCAACCTTGGCATTCTGCGGCAGATCGAGCAGCTTCGCTCCGGTTTTCGAGATGATGACATCCCTGGTGTCCTCGCGCTCGGTGAACGAGGTAATGATAAGGCCTTCAGGCGTGCTGGTTGGCACATCTTTCAGGCTGTGGACAGCAAGGTCGATCTCTTTGGCAATCAGATGCTTTTCAATGTCCTTGGTGAACAAACCCATATCGCCGATTTTCGAGAGCGGTGAATCAAGCAGCACATCGCCGGTTGTCTTGACCAGCTTCAGGGTAATGTCAAGTTCCGGAAAATGTCTCGAAAGCTCTGCCTTGGTGAATTCTGCCTGCCACAAGGCAAGAGGACTGGATCTGGTACCGATAATAAGCTGTTTTTTCAAAGCAGTTACAGATTTGTATTGAAGGTTATTGATTAGGTTCTTCGAGATCGAAAATATTGCGGACGAGATTGACCCTGCTGGGAATGGAGTCGGAGGTGTCGATCGGGGCCTTGAGCATCTTGATGGGGTGGTGCAGGATTTTCTTCAGGATGCGGTCCGTCAGGTGCTCCATGCGTTTCAGCTCTTCCTCGCTGACCTTGTACCGGTAACGTTCGAGCTCCTTTTCCTTGATTTCAATGAATTTCGACTGGAGATCGACAATGGTGGGACGGACTTTCAGGGTATTGATCCACTGTCCGAATGCAACCAGTTCCTCATCGATGATGGCATGGACTTTCGGAAGTTCGGCCCGGCGCCGCTCGAGGTTCTTGTCGATGATGTGCTTGAGCGCGTCGATATCCTTGAGGAACATGTTCTGCAGTCTGGAGATATCGGGATCGACATTTCGGGGGAGTCCAAGGTCGAGAATGATGACCGGTTTCAGGCGGCGTTTCTGCATGCTCTGGTGCATTTCCGCTTCCCGGAGAATATAGTCTTTTGTGCTGACCGCGGTGATGATGATGTCGAATTCGTGCAGATGTTCCCTGAAACTTTCGAAAGGCAGAACCTTTCCTGTTCCGAGCTCTTCGGCAAGCGCTTCTGCCTTGGAGATCGTCCGGTTGGTGATGACGATGTTGCGGGCATTTTTCTGGCACATGTGCTTTGCGGCGAGTTCACCCGTTTCACCGGCTCCGATGAGGAGGATTTTCTTCATCGACAGGTTCGAGAAGATTTTCTGGGCAAGCTCGACAGCTGCATAGCTGACCGAAACCGCACCTTCCATGATCTTGGTCTTGGTCTTCACCTTCTTTGCGACACTGAATGCCGTATGGCAGAGACGGGTGATGAGAATGCCTGCAGCCTGCACTTCGGCAGCGATGCGGTAGGCATCCTTGACCTGTCCGAGGATCTGGCCTTCACCGAGCACCAGTGAATCGATCGCACTGGAGACCTCGAACAGATGACGTGCGGTGCCGCAGTAGAAGCGGCTGAAGAAATGTTCGGGGCGAACCTCCTTTCGGGCATCCTTGTAGGCAATGAGATATTCCTTGAGGTACTCGCCGGTTACTTCCGACATGGCAGGCACAACATACAGTTCCGTGCGGTTGCAGGTTGAAAGGACCATTGCCTCGTGAGCAAGGCCGCTTGAAATGAGGTCCGTGATGAATTCCTTGTTCTGAACTTCTGAAAGAGCAATTCTTTCGCGAATTTCAATGGGTGCAGTTTTGTGGTTGACACCGACTGAAATGATGTTCATGGCAAGCGTGATTTAAATGAGCAGATTTTGGGTAACAGCAAGAGCGCCTCAATCGCAGTAAGAACGAACCAGAAACTTAATATATCGCAAAAGCCTATAATTATCAAATGTAAGTGCTTGTGAAATAATGCAGCCCTGCTTGCAGCGCCAGACCATGGAAAGAGGGCGAAAAGAATGTCATCAGGAGGATCAGCACGGTGATGAAGACAAAGAGCGCGATAAACAGATACGCCATATGCTTGATATCCCATCCGATAATGGGGCGTACGAAGATGCTTGCTCCGTAGATCACCCAGACGATCACGAGGGATACCAGGCGAGGCTCGAAAAGGGTGATTGCCTCTCCTGACGCCTTCTGTTCGATAATGCCGGCGAAAAGCGTGACGGAGAGGAAGATGAACCCGAAAGCCACGGCGTGCATGGTGAGGCGCTCGAGCACCTCGAGGTTCGGCAGACGCTGGAACAGCAGTTCGAAACGGTTTTTCTGTATCTGGCGGAACAGCAGGAGATAGAGGAAACTGTAGAGGCCGGCAATGGCGATGGCGCTGAAGCCGAAAATGGCGGCGATAAGATGCACCCCTATGCCGAGGCCGGTAAATGCCGGTCCTTCGCCGGAAGATTGTGCGGTGAATATCGAGGAAATAAGCTGTGCGCCGGCAGAAAATGCCAGCACGAAAAACCCTGTCTTGTCGCTTTTCGTGGTAAATTCGATAAAAACATAGGTTATGGCCAGGGTAAGCGCCACCATGCTCATGAAGTTGAATGTCGAGTAACTCAGCTTGTACCCCTCTATCGAGGTGAGCAGGCCGAGATAGACCACATGAACCAGCACAGTGAGCGCCAGTGCGGGTTGCTTGTACCGTGCAGCCAGCGCCATGTCCTTGAAGAAATGCGCCCCGTACAGGAAGGTTGTAACAAGGTAGAGCAGCGAGACAAGCTGTATGAGGATGAACAGTGCTATATTGCTGTGAACAAAATTATCCATGTCGGAACGTCAACCGGAGCGGGTTTCAGGTAAAACCCGAAAAAAGATTTTTTCGGGACGGCACCGGTTTCTCGGGCCGTAAAGATTGTGGGCGCAAAACAAAGAAAAATATGTATATTCGGCCCGTTACGAAATAATATATACTTATTTGGAAAGTAAAAAAGATGAGCAAGAGAGAAGATATCAGAAATATAGCCATTATCGCGCACGTTGATCATGGAAAGACCACGCTTGTGGATTCGATTTTTCAGAAAACCGGTGTGTTCAGGGAGAACCAGCAGGTCAGTGTGCGGGTTCTCGATTCGAACCCCCAGGAAAGGGAGCGCGGCATCACCATTTTTTCGAAGAATGCCGCGGCATTGTACAAGGACCATAAAATCAATATTGTCGATACTCCCGGTCACGCCGATTTCGGCGGCGAGGTGGAGCGCATCCTGAAGATGGTTGACGGCGTGCTTCTTCTGGTAGATGCGTTCGAGGGGCCGATGCCCCAGACCAAGTTTGTGCTTCGCAAGGCGCTCGAACTGCATCTGAAGCCGATCGTCGTGATCAACAAGATCGACCGTCCGCAGTCGGATCCCGTCAAGGTGCACGACCAGGTGCTCGATCTCTTCATCACGCTCGGCGCTGACGAGGACCAGCTCGATTTTCCCTACCTCTTCACCTCGGCCAAGCTCGGCATTGCCAAGCACAGCATGGATGACGAGGATCAGGACATGAGCATCCTGCTCGACATGATCATCAAGGAGATTCCGCCTCCTGAGGGAGACGAGGATGCAGGGTTCCAGATGCTGGTCACCAGTCTTGACTACAGCGAGTACATCGGCAAGATCGCCATCGGCCGCATTCACCGGGGATCGGTCACTTCCGGCAAGCAGCTTGCGGTTGTCTCCCCGGAAGGTGTGGTGAGCAAGGGTACGGTCACCAAGATGTTCCTTTTCGACAAACTGCAGCGGGTCGAGGCAGCAAGCGCTTCCGCCGGCGACATCATCGCGGTGGCAGGCATAGCAGACGCCAATGTCGGCCAGACGCTTGCCGCAGCGGAACTGCCTGAAATGCTGGAGTCTTTCGAGATCAGCAAACCAACGCTCTCGATGCTCTTTTCGGTGAACGATTCCCCGTTTGCCGGCCAGGAAGGCAAGGAGGTGACCAGCCGCAAGATCCGTGAACGGCTCATGAAGGAGATCATGACCAACGTGGCGCTTTCGGTCGAGGAGACAGACAGCGCGGATACCTTCCGTGTTTCCGGCAGGGGTGAACTGCACCTTTCGGTGCTGATCGAGACCATGCGCCGCGAAGGGTTCGAGCTTGCCATATCGAGGCCCGAGGTGATCATGCAGGAGGATGAGGACGGTACGCTGCTCGAACCGGTCGAGCATGTCACCATCGACGTACCCGAGGAGTATACCGGAGTGGTGATCGAGAAAATGGGGCGCAGAAAGGCTGAAATGGTCTACATGGGCACCCTGCGGGGCGGCATGGTGCGCATCGAGTTCGAGATTCCCACCCGAGGCCTGATCGGCTACAACCTCGAGTTTACCACCGACACCAAAGGCGAAGGTATCCTTTCCCACGTGTTCCACAACTACCAGCCGTTCAAGGGCAAGCTGCCCTCGCGCGAAACCGGTGCGCTCGTGGTGACCGAAACCGGGGTTTCCGTCGCGTACGCCATCGGCAGTCTCGAGGACCGCGGCACCTTCTTCATCGGTCCCAACACCCGTGTCTACGAAGGCATGATCGTCGGTGAGTCGACGAGGGACCTCGATATCACCATCAACATCTGCAAGACCAAGAAACTCACCAACATGCGTGCTTCGGGCTCGGATGAAGCCGTGAGGCTCACTCCGCCACGCAAGCTTTCGCTCGAACAGGCGCTCGAGTTCATCAACGACGACGAACTGGTTGAGGTGACGCCGCAGAACATCAGGCTCCGCAAGAAAATTCTTGACAGCAACATGAGGGCCAAGGCGGTAAAACGGGCGAAAGCGTAAGAGCCGTTGCTGTTCCATTCCGTTTTCACCGGGACGGAACACGCACGGCCTATGTCTCGAAGAAAAGTCTTGCGAGTTGTTTGCGGGCGTTCGAGAGCAGCGTTATGACCGATTCCTCATCGACATGCATGATGCCCGCGATTTCGCCGGGCATCTTTTTTTCCAGCTCCGCCATCCGGTAAACCGCCTGCTCCGTTTCCGGCAGCTGCTCGATGCAGGCAGCCATGCGCAGCGCTTCAGCGTTCGGGGTGTTTTCTCCGGAGCCAGTTGTCGCGGCGACAGTGCTCTGTCTGCCGAAAAGCTCATTTTCGGTGGCCGGCACCGGTTCGTCCTCACTCACGTCACCGAAAAGCCGGATGAACTGTTCGAAATCGAGGCCTTTGGCTTCGCAGGGTTTGATGCGGTTTTCAAGAATGTCGCCGGCGAGTCTCCTGAACTGTTCGCCGATTTCAGGCAGTTTCACGGCAAAATCGAAACTGTCGTCACGGTCGCGGGCCTCACTGTTGTATGGCACTTTCATGAGCACGGTGATGCCTGCCGCTGCAGCATATTTTTCAGCTGCGCCTGATCCGTCGTCGCGGTTCACGATCAGGCCGAGCAGCCTCGACTGGCCGCCGACGGTCCTGAAATAGTTGTTTGCCTGGCAGATGTTGTTGGCCGTGAAGATCGACTGCCGGTCGTTGCTGGTAACGAGGATCACCTCTTCGCTGAGCGAGCGGGCAAGGGGGGTGGCAAATCCTCCGCAGACCACGTCGCCAAGAAAGTCCATGAGGATGATGTCGATATCCCACGTGAAGATGCCGAGCTTCTCGAGCACATCGAATCCGGAAATGATGCCCCTTCCACCGCATCCCCGTCCCACCTGGGGACCACCGAGTTCGATGCCGTAGATCGGTTGCCGAAAGCCCGGGATGTTCCGCCTGAAAACCACATCGCTGACCGACACCGGTTCGTTCACTGCGTTTTTTTTCGCAAACACCTCGGTGACGGTCGGCAGCGAGATGCCGCCGAACAGCGAGGTTGTTGAGTCGTGCTTGGGATCGCAGCCGAGCTGCAGGACCTTTTTGCCCATGAGCGAAAAGGTTGCACTGAGATTGGTGGTGGTAAAGCTTTTGCCGATTCCTCCCTTGCCATAGATTGCAATGGTTCTTGCCGCCATGATGGTACTTCCTCAGGTTTTGCCGGAAAGATAGCAGGCGCCTTCCGGGGATTCGGCATCAGGTTTCCAGTGCAGGATCATTTTCAGACAGTCCGGATCGCTGAACGCCTGCATGTAGATCGAGGTGATGTTTTCGTCAACCGTGCACTGGTGGGTGAATATCTTTTCGGCATTGAGCTTTCTGGCTGCGATGAGGTCGCGAATCCGTTCAAGGTCGCCCTGGGCCCACTGCCGCGCAGCAATGAACGACAGCTCCTTCTGGAAAGCCTGCGAGTAGTCGATGTTCATGCGCTGGTAGTAACCGCCGAAAATGACCACTCCGTGGAATTTCAGGAAGCGCAGGCCGGTATCGATTGCGCTCATGATCCCGGTGCTGTCGATCAGCACGTCGAACTCGTGGCCGGCCAGCGCTGCCGAGACATCCTCGGTTTCAGGATTGACCCTCAGGTCGGCAGGCGATGCCTCGAGCCTGCTCTGGTGCGGCTCCGTGACGGCGACAAGCTTTGCTCCCATGTGCCGGGCGAGCTGTGCCGCGAGAATGCCCACGGCGCCCTGTCCGAGAATGAGCACTTTCCTCCCTTTCACCTGAGCCAGATCGACAATGTGCAGCGCCGTTGCTCCAAGAGGCAGTGCAATGCCGCACTGCGGATTTGCGATGGCGTCGAGAATGGTGATGCTGTCGACCGGGCATGCGATGTACTGCGATGCACCCCCGAATGCAGCATTGACGTCGCAGTACCCGAACGATCCGGCGACATAGGCGAACTTGCCGATCAGGTTCTGGTTCACATGGTCGCCAGCCTTGATGATTTTTCCCACCGTCTCGTAGCCCGGAATAAAGGGATAGATGAACGGCGGAGAGGGTATGAGGCCGTTATAGGCCATTTTTTCCGTGCCGGTGCTGATCGACGACCAGTAGGTTTCGACGAGCACGTCGGTCGAGGTAAGCGGTTTCAGGGTCACTTCTGAAAGTTCGACCTGCCGGACGCCGCTGAAGACTATGGCTTTCGATTTCATGGTGTGTTCCACGGTTACTTTCTTCAAGCCATCTGGCGCTGCTTGAGCTTTTTCTCGTTGTGCTTCTCAAGCACCAGCCTGATGACGAACTGCGCGGCATTGACAAGGTAGCTCAGGTAGGCCAGGTAGGCTGTCTGAATGAGAATATGTTCGGTCGGTTTGACCCAGAAGAACAGAACAAAGTAGGAGATGTGCACGATCATGGCGATGGCGCTGCCGAAATCCTCCCAGAAGAATTCCGGGGCAAAGGCGAAGTGCCCGAAAACCTCAAGCTCAAAGAAGCCTCCGGTAACAAAGATCAGCACCAGCATGAAGGTCTTGAGTGCGACGAAGAAGGTCACCCACCCGAAATCGTTGATCCAGATGCCTTCTGCATAGAGCCATGTGACCGTGAGGCCTGCAAGAAAGATAAGGAACTGGATCGGGGCGAGAATTGCCTGTACTGTCGTCCATCTGGACGCATTTCTTTTTTCAAGCTGTTCCGGTGTGTAGCGTGGCATAAAACGGTCGTTGGACTGGACTGGTTGACGCCGTCTCTCTTGTTAGCGGCAAACGTGGTTGAATATAAGAAAATAGAGCTGGCCGGCAAACGTTCAGGGGCCGCTCCGCCCGCTTCAGGGTCTGAGCTTCCAGTCATAGGCATTGTACAGGGTTGCAAGCAGGTTGACTTCGACGTTTTCAAGCCTCCTTCCGAACCCCTCGAGCTCGTCGTAGTAATACAGGAAGGTTCTCGGCTGCTCGTCGTTGAGTATCTGCTGGTAGCTTTTCCAGAGCGAGATCCGCTCAGACGCACCGAGCGGTTTGCCGAGTTCGGCGATAATCCTGTCGAGTGCGGTGTTCCGGAATGCGGAGGAATTGAACGGCCGGTTCCTGAAATCGCTTCCCCAGATGATGAGCTGGAACGGAAGGGTTTCGGCGGCAAGTCCGGAAAGTGCGGCATCGTATCGGAACTCGTTCTGGTTCCTGTTGAAAATCAGGCTTTCGTCGAAGCGCAACCGGCAGTCGATGCCGACGTCACGCAGGTTCTGCTGGATGATGGTTGCGGCATAGTTTCTGCGGGGGTTTCCCACGGGTGCGGCAAGTTCGAAAGAGAACCGCACGCCGTTTTTCTGCAGGATGCCGTCCGGCCCTGGCGACCAGCCGGCACGCTTCAGCAGCTCGCGGGCTTTTGCGGGGTTGAAATCGTACGGTTCCATGGATCGGTTTGCCAGGGAAGTATAGGCAGGAGAGAGCGGAGTGTTGACGATGACGGCGTGGTCTGGGCCCATGAATCCGTCAATGATGGACTGGCGGTCGATGGCATAGGTCATGGCACGGCGCACTGCGGTGTCGCCGAAAAACCGGTTCGGTGCAACGGTTTTCGAGTTCCGGTATTGCTCTCCGTCGATGTTCAGCCAGACCACACTGTCGAAATAGCGGTTCCTGAGCGGCTTGACGGTGATTTCCGGGTTTGTTTTTTTCAGTTCTGCTGCATCCGTGGGTGTGATGCCCCCGGCAGATATCAGTGCATCGATCTGTCCTGATTTCAGCATGGCCAGTCTTGTGGTATATTCCGGAATGACCAGAAATGTCATGGTTCCCGTTACCGAGGGATGAGGCAGCACTGACGAGGGACTCGAGACAAGCACGAGTTTCTGCTGGCGGATCCACTCCCTGACCTTGAAGGGGCCGGTACCGACAATCGGCAGTTCAGCGGCCCTGCTGCGGATTTCACCGGGAGGTATGGAGGCGAAGACATGTCGGGCAACCGGCATCAGGTCGTTGAAATGGTCAAGCACGATGTTGCCGGCGAGCGGCTTGCTGAAATGGAGCACCAGCGTCGAGTCGTCAGGCGTCTCGACGGCGCGCTCGACGTCGGCTGTTCCGTCGGGCAGCAGCAAGAGGTCATCGAGATAGTCCTGGCGGGAACTGGCGATTTCCGGATTCTTGTACAGGGAGTATGAAAACTTGAAATCGCGGGAGGTGAGCTTTTTGCCGTCTTCCCATCGTGCATCGCTGCGCAGGTGAAACACCGCACGCCTGCCGTCCGGGGAGAACTCCCAGCTTTTTGCCGTCGATGGTTTGTATGTTATTTCGCCTTTTTTTTCATCATAAACCGGTTTGACCAGCGAGGGATAGATGAGGGTGCAGACCTCGCGGGAAAGCGAAAGCTGGATCAGGAGGGGGTTGAGGTAATCGAAGTCCGCCGATATGCCGGTTACGATATGGTCCTTGCGCAGACTGCCCCCGTTCTGACGGCATCCTGACATTCCCGTCATGAAGAGCAGCAGGAAAAGAACTGAAACAGCTATTTTTCGCATGATCATCTACCGGTGAAAAATGTTGCAGCCAACGTGTTCCCTCGACACGAATAACAAATGTAGAGAAACTATCATTCATTCAAAACCAAAAGCCTTATGCAGTCCGATCTGTATGACGTGATCATCATCGGCGGAGGCCCCGCCGGTTCTTCCGCAGCAATCTATACCTCACGCGCTCAGCTCAGAACGCTGGTTATCGACAAGGATCCGCATGCCGGAGCACTGGGCATGGCACACAGCATCGCGAACTATCCGGGTGTTCCCGGAGCAGTCAGCGGCATGGAACTGCTCGAACTGATGAAAGAACAGGCGGTCTCGTTCGGTGCGGAGTACCTCCGCGACAAGGTTACCGGCATCGATCCGGAGGGCGCGGAAAAAACAGTTTTCATGGTTTCAGGATCCTTCCATCGTGCCAGGGTTCTCATTCTTGCCACGGGTGCCATGGGACAGAGCAGCGAGATTCCCGGCGAGAAGCGGCTTGTCGGCAGGGGAGTGAGCTACTGCGCTACCTGCGACGCCGCGTTTTACCGCGGCAGGGTGGTTGCTGTATATGGAAAGAACCGGGAAGCTGTCGAGGAAGCGCAGGTTCTCGGGCGTTTTGCCTCGCGAGTCATCCTGCTCTGTCCCGGGCCGAAGCTTACCGTTCCGGACGAGGAGGCAAAGAGCCTGCAAGATGTCGCCAATATCGAAATCCGCTGGAACAGCAAGATCGTGTCGGTCAACGGGGAGCGGGAGCTTGAATCGGTGACGCTTGAAAATACCCCCGATCCGCTTGTTGTCGAAGGGCTTTTTATCTATCTCACTGGCTCCTCTACGGTGCTGGATTTCATCGGCGGACGCCTTGACCTCTCACCATGCGGCTGCCTGAAGGTCACCCGGGAGTTTGCCACTTCCGTTCCGGGGGTTTTTGCGGCGGGCGACATGCTCTGCAAGGAGATCAAGCAGGCGGTGATCGTGGCAGCCGAGGGATGTCAGGCCGCCCTTTACGCCGACAAGTATCTCAGGGGCTCTCTCAAGCCGAAAAACGACTACAGATGAGCGTGCGTTGAGATGCCCTTTCAGCCGAACAGACCGGAAAAGTTCGTAATGGTGGGTGTTCGGGTGACGAGCAGCCCTTCGCCGTACAGGGTTCCGATCTGTTCGCCGAAATAGCGTGCCCTTGCCTCGAGTCCGGTAAGGAACTCCTTGCGGTTGATCAGGGTCTCCGGCTCCGAGCCTTCGCGGTAGAACTGGGAGCTGAAAGAGAGAATGCCGGCTCTCGATGGAGCAAAAGTTTCACTGATGTCGACGATGATGTCGGGGTCCAGATGCTTGAACTGCAGGTAATGGAAAAGGTATGGCGGTCGGTGGGCTGTTTGCCTTATGCCGTTGTCTTCGGTTATGAGTTGCTTCAACCCTGAGTAATACACCGCATCGGCGACAAGTTTTGAAGCTTTTTCGTGGTCGGGATGCCGTTCCTCCGGCGGATTGGCGAAGACCACGGTCGGACGGAAGCGGCGGATGATCCGGATCACGGCGTGCAGGTTCTCCTCACTGTAGAACAGCTTTCCGTCTCCAAGGTCGAGGGTGACGCGATCGTGGTACCCCATGACTATCCATGCTTTTTCAGCTTCTTTTTTCCGGGTTTCAGCTGTTCCGAGTGTGCCGAGTTCGCCTTTCGTGAGGTCGCAGACGGCAACGGAGCGGCCCTCTCTCATGATTTTCAGCAGGGTAGCGCCGCAGGCAAGCTCCACGTCGTCAGGATGCGCCCCGAAGGCCACTGCATAGACATTTTCCGATGATTGTTCCACAAGGCTTTCTCTCTGGATGTTATATTGGTGCGACAGGGGCAGGACGCCCCCTTGAACTACTGCAATAAAAACAATCGGAACGGATGCTGAAAGTCAAAATTGTGAGGATGAACCGGAGGGCGCTGCTACCGGCCTATGCCACCACGCACGCAGCGGGAATGGACGTTTCAGCATGCATCGAGGAACCGGTTGTGCTTGAACCGTTTTCAGCTGCGCTGGTTCCAACAGGATTCGCCATCGAGCTGCCCGAGGGCTACGAAGCACAGCTCAGGCCGAGAAGCGGACTGGCATTGCGGCACCTGATCTCGCTGCCCAACAGCCCTGCGACCATCGATGCCGACTATCGAGGAGAGGTCAAGGTGATTCTGGTCAATTACGGCAAGGAATCCTTCACTGTCAGTCACGGCGACAGGATCGCGCAGATGGTGGTTGCCCGGGTTGAGCGGGCTGCTCTTGACGAGGTCAGCGAGCTTTCGGTTTCCGGAAGGGGAACCGGGGGATTCGGCCATACGGGACTCTCCCCCATGTAGCAGGTTACCCGGTTTTCAGGTGCTGCAGGTTGAACTTGTCGAGTTTTCTGTACAGCGTTGCCCTGCCGATGCCGAGCAGCTTTGCGGTTTTCGTGAGATTGCCTTTCGAGGCTTCGTGGGCCTTCAGGATGGCTTCGCGCTCATGCTCTTCGAGCGAGAGCAGGGGCGGGGCGTCGGACTGCTCCTGGTATTTTTTCTGATGCACCAGATGCAGGACGGGCGCCTTTCCGTGTATGCGCGGAGTCTGCAGCAGTTCGATGACGGAACTCTTGCGCGTCACGGCAGCCCGCTGCACAGCGTTTTTAAGTTCCCGTATATTTCCCGGCCAGGTGTATTCCATGAGGTTCCTGAGTGCTTCATCGCTGAACTGCAGGGCATCGAGGTTGTTTGCGCTGGCAAACTCGTCGAGGAAGTGCTTGGCAAGCAGTTTGATGTCGTCGTCCCTCTCGCGGAGCGGCGGAATGAAGAGTGGAAACTCCTCGAGGCGGAAATAGAGGTCCTCTCGGAACTGGTTGTTCATGATCGCTTCCGAGAAATCCCTGTTGGTCGCCGATATGACCCTGAAATCGACCGTTCTCTCGGTCTTTTCGCCGACTTTCCTGATTTTCCGCTCCTGCAGGGCGCGCAGCACCTTTGCCTGGATGTCGGAGTTCATGTCGCCGATCTCGTCGAGAAAGATGGTGCCCCGGTCGGCCTGTTCGAAAAATCCCGTGTGGTCGTTGTTTGCCCCGGTAAAGGACCCTTTCACGTGGCCGAACAGCAGGCTGTCGGCAAGATCGTTGGATATGGCCGCACAGTTGACCGATACAAAAGGGCCGTTTTTTCGCTTGCTTCCGTTATGGAGGGCCTGTGCGAAGAGCTCCTTGCCGGTTCCGCTTTCACCGATGATCAGCACGTTCAGGTCGGTTTCCATGACCTGCATTGCCTGTTCCATGGTTTCGCGGATCGCTTCGCTCCTGCCGATGATGTTGTGGAATACCTCCTTGCTTTTGAGTTCCTTCTGGAGCTTGATCACCTGGTACTGGAGCTGCGAGCCTGAAAGGGCGTTTCTCAGGACGATTTCAAGCCGCTCGATACTGACCGGCTTGGTGAGGTATTCGAATGCTCCCATCTTGATGCACTTGACGGCAAGGGGGATTTCATGGGAGGAGGTCACCATGATGACCGGAAGGTTGATGTTGTTCTCCTTCAGGTGATTCATGACATCAAAGCCATCCTTTTTCGGCATGGTGATGTCAAGCAGCAGCACCTGCATATCCTCTTCCTCGGCAATCTTGATACACTCCTCGCCGTCGGAGGCAACATGAGGAATGTAACCCATCTTGCTGACGAAGTGACTTATGACCCTTCTCGAGGTTTCGTCATCATCCGCGATCAGTACATGGTACTTTTTAGCGGTACCGGCCGTTTTTGCTCCAGCATATCGGCTGTTCTTCTTTTCGGTCTGCACAAAAAATCCTTTTTCTTTTAGGGGTGGGGATATTATGATTTCCTGACAGATAAATCCCTGATCATGCATCGGACAATCAGGGATTGAAACGGGTTATACCGGCGTCAGCCTTGCAGTCAGGCTGTCGGTTTGTCTTTTTCGGTTCCGGAAGGGGCAGCAGAAGCTGCCGGTGCCGGTTCGGCGTGCGAGCTGTGCTTCTGGCTGAACGGAATTTCCTTGATCTCCTTTTTATGTTCGCCCATCGACATTTGCATGCCGGGCGAGAATACCGTGTTGACAAGCTGGCCGAGACCGGCGCTGACGTTCTCGAACAGGTTCTGGACCTGGCCGGAGCTTACCGTGGCGTTTACCGAACTGACGGTGTTGTTGAGGCTTTCAAGCAGGTTCTTCCAGAGCTTGCCGATTTCCTGCACGGACGACTGGACCTGTTCCGACTTCAGGGTGGCTGTGACGCCCTCGATGAGCTGTCCTGATACCGAACCGACATTGTCGATGATTTTCTTGACCGGATCGGAGTTGATGGTGGAGTTAACGCCCTCGATGATCTGGCCTGTAGCGTTGCTGACCGTCGAGATCATTCCCTGTACGGACTCGATGGTGGAGTCGATCAGGACGCCCATATTGCCGATCAGATTGGCCATATCGCCTTTACCGGCATTGCTCGCCGCGTCCTGCTGGGGAGCGGGTTTTGCCGCCGGTTTGTTGAGTTCTTCAGCTGCCATGTTGGGTAAGGAGTTTAAAGGATTGCATGATTGGATATTGTCGTAATATAACAATCTCTTTTTTCCCTTTTTTCACAAAAACACCTGTAATCCTAAGAAAATTACCCTCCATCTGTCCGCTGGAGGCTGCCGGATGTTTTTTTGCTCACGGGGATTTCCCGGTTTTCCGAAAAAATCCCGTGCATTTTTCGTAACATAAAGAATGTATGAAAAGTCTGTTTACCAGAACCTCTGATGCTATGGCCATGAATACGATACGACTGCACCCGCTCATGCTTCTGCCGACGGCACTTGCCGCGGCCGCGCTTGCCATCGTGCAATTCTTCACCCGCCGCCGGAAGGGCAGGATTGCGCCCTCCCGCGAGATCGAATACTGATACGTGGAATTCAGGTATGCCTGCACAGCGACCAAGCCCTGCGGTTCCGGAGTCCTTCCGAACCGGCACGGATGTGGCGATGAGCGCTGCTTGCTTATGGTGCAAAGAGACGGTAACTTTCCGGTACGTTGTGCGGAAACCTGCTGTTTGCAAACACCTGAGATGGAGGCGCCATGCTGGTGAACATGGGTGATCAGTTCAAGGGACTGCCGATGGCGGATCTTATCGGCAGTCCGCTTATGGCCGCATGCGAGGCGCAGATCCGCCTTGCCAGGTCCACTGCCGATTTCATCAGGAACGTGAGCTTCGACATCGACCCTGCCGATAATCGCCCGCCTGTCATGCGGGTCGAGTTCACCTGTCCCCCCGATCATACACCCGATTCTTTTCACCTTCCCCTTGAAGGACTCGGCAATGCCGAGTTGCTCGACAATATTGAAAAGCTGAAGAACGGAGTCTGAGGAGGTAATCATGAACCGGCATGCCTTTTCGTTGAGGGTGGTTTCATTTGAGGGTAGTCCGTGGCAGATGTTCTAACAAGGCAGTGCAGGAGGAACTTCCGTTTCGCCGCCAACAAAATTCCTCCTGATCGTGTTATAGAGCGGTATGATTTGGATAACGGCGGTTGAACACATACCGCGGGGAACAGCAATGAAACAGAAAACGGTTGCGGTGATCGTGGGGAGTCTGCGAAAGGATTCGTGGAACCGGAAGATGGCGAAGGCGCTCATGGCGCTTGCGCCGGAGTCGCTGACGCCGGAGATCGTGGAAATCGGCGGGCTGCCGCTCTACAGCGAGGACCTCGAAACCGGTTTGCCGCCTCTTGCCTGGCAGGAGTTCCGGCAGATGATTGCAGCTTCCGACGGGGTACTCTTCGTCACGCCGGAGTACAACCGTTCGGTGCCTGCTGCACTGAAGAACGCCATCGACGTTGGTTCGCGTCCCTACGGCAAAAGCGTCTGGAACGGAAAGCCCGGGGCGGTGATGAGCGTCTCGCCGGGTGCGATCGGGGGGTTCGGCGCGAACCACCATCTGCGCCAGTCGCTGGTGTTCCTGAACGTACCCGCCATGCAGCAGCCCGAGGTGTACATCGGCAATGTCGCGAGCCTTTTCGATGAAAGCGGAAACGTTACGAGCGACCCGTTCAGGGAGTTCGCCCTCAAGTTCATGAAGGCGTTCGCGGACTGGGTTGAAACCAGCACCTGCTGCAAATGAGATTTTCAGCAAAACAATCCGTCAGTGAGGAAGTTCGATGAGCGTTTCAAAGGCGTTCGCCATGTTCTTGCAGGAAGCGCCGGCACATGCCGAGGCGTGGATGGAGCTTGCAAAGGCGCTGGATGCCGCCAGCGCGCTCGACAGGAAGACGCAGGAACTTGCTTACCTTGCGGTGCTTGCCGCAACAGGCAATACATCCGGGATCCCGTTCCATGTTCACTCCGCCAGATCGCACGGTGCATCGAGGGATGAGGTGCTGAGCGCGGTGCTCCTGGGCCTGCCTGCCGCCGGAGCCGTGGTGATCGGAGCGGTGTCTTCTGCGCTGGAGGCCTATGACGGCGTCAATCAGTGAGTGCAGGGCTTTATTTCTTGCTGGTTTATTGCTCTTGTTCTGGATTCGCTCGATTTCAGCACCAGTATGTGCGGTATGCTTCTGTCAGGTTAATACCCAAAGTCCCCGGAGGAAAACCAGTCCTGGTTACCGGGTGCAAAAATGTTTTTTTGAGCTTTTCCGGGAATTAAATGGTTCTTTTTTTTGTACACTAAAAAACAAAGAGGTCTGAAATACAGTACTTTCCCCGGAGCCCTCTTTTTATCCCATCAGTACCCCATCATTACTTCATCAGTACCCTGTATTACATTGTGGACAGAAAGGATTTATGAGTTGAACAAACGTTTTACTGAGACGGCCATACCTGTTTCCTGAAAATTGGAGCAACGGTTGTCTTTCAGGAGAATTGGGCAGATGCAGCGCGAGTGCGAGTTGCGCCCTGAGTTTCTGATTCATCTGCCTCCAGACCATCCACATCTTTCGGAGCGGAGTAATAAAGCAGCCCATGGTGATCGGAAACGCAAACTTTTTGAGGAGGAAAAATGGAAGCAAATGTCAATCCCAGGAAACAAGCCGGTCCGACAGAAACCGCAGTCAGTCACCCGGACGAGCGCCTCAAATTCAGGTCACTCCTCTTGACCAATCCCAACTACTTCGGCAACCTGAAGCTCAGTTCATTCAAACCGGTCAAGGTCATTGTCGGGGATACGACCTATGAGGAACTCAAATGCGTGGGTTTCAATCCTGATTTGAACCGCTTGAAAGCCGTCGTCTGGGTAAAGCTCGACTCCGGCTACTCCGGCGGTATCTGCACAAGCGGCTCAAAAGAGTACGTGCGCTTTTATATTTCTTTCGACAACGGCGCGACCTGGAACGATCAAGGTATGGTGAGCTTTACGGCCTACGACCTGCCCGGCAGCAAGCCGTTGGAGTATGCAGTGACCCTCCAGCCGAAAAAATACTCGACCTGGTGTTCCAGAGAGCGGTTGCCGAAAGTGCGTGCGATTCTCTCGTGGAATGATGCTCCTCCAGCGAACCAGCCTGACTGGCCGCCTGTCTGGGGCAACGTTGTTGATGCACACATCCAGATCCGCCCACAGAAAGAGTTTTCCCTCATCGAACTTGTCGAGCATGCAAAAATCAAGCTCCCGAAAAATATTGAGAGCATGATTGATCTTCAACAGCAGGTGAAAGCTCCCTCTTCCAGAACATTGAACGTAGTGCAGCTTCATGAACTTTACAGAGACAAGGGCGTGCATGAGCACCGTTTCCTTTACCCAGCCTTACTGCAGTATCTGACCAATCCAGGTATTGTAGAAGCATACAAGACGTATGGATCCAAAGGGCCTTTGGCGGAACTGAACGTTGATCTCGCCAAAATCATCGCTGTGCTCGATAAAACCGACGGGGATACCAGTTACGAGGAGCTGACGTGTGTCGGACTCGATCCGAATGTCCAGGAAAACCTGGTCGGGGTTCTCAAAATCAAGCGTTCCTACGGTTACTCCGGGCACCAGTGCGATACAGGCAGTCAAGAGTATGTCGCCTTCTGGGTTGACTGGGAAGACGGTACCGGCTGGCACTGGCAGGGAACAGCCCGGGTCAACGTACACGATTTCAATACGATTCCGGCAGATGGCTTGCAATATGCCGTGGAGCACCCGATCAACCTGGCGGCACATCGCAGGCTCTGCAAGGAGGGGGTCGTGACAGCACGAGTACGCGCGATCCTTTCGTGGCATGCTATTCCCCCGGCATGGAACCCGGACTACAAGCCGACGTGGGGCAATCGTATCGAAACGCGCATCCACATCTATTCCGGTATTCCGGTCCAGCAAGGAGACTACACTCCGTATCTCGACAATGTCTGCGGTGTATCGCTCTGCAATATCGAGCAGTCGACCGGATTTGCTCCTGGGGAGAGACCCTTCGGTGCTTCTGTAAGCATCTATGGCGACATACCTGGTGCTCCTGGCGTCCTCACCTTGCCCGCAAACCGTCCCAGATACAGGATTACTGTGCGTCCATTTCCTGCAGGGGCAGATCAGGTGATCAATGATGCGTTCTGGGTGACGCTCGATGAGCAGACGGGCATGGGCATGCCGACCAGTGCCCCGTTTCTTCAGACGGCTGATCCTGGCAACTATTATACCTATCAGGAAGCGCCGCCTACCCCGAGTGGCTGGCGGAGGGTCAGTCCGTCCCGCCTGCTTGGCATCTGGAATACGGCCGGAAAGACAGGGTTATGGGAGATCGGGGTGGAGGCCCTGGATCCCGTCACGAATACGCCTTTTCTTGCAGGAGTGAAGTTGTGTCTTGTGGATGGCTCGACACGCCAGAGCGTGGTTATCAAACTCGATAATGCCAAACCGGTCACCTCCCTCAGCATAACGGGCTATTCCAACGATGGAAAGCCGCTCGGTGATCCGACCAAGGTATGGCTTCCTGCGGCAGCCTGCGGGACGTTCCATGTTGGCGATATCATCAGGGGCATCTACAGTGTGTCGGACGAGCATTTCGGCAGTTTCAATCTGACCGTCAAGCCCCAGGCGGCTTCCCCCGGCGACCCCGGTGCACATGGAACTGTCGTTAACCCCTCGCACAGGGCCTATCCGGCGGTAAGCGCTACCGGTGAAAACGGCGTCTGGACACTGGATACTGCTACCATGGATCCTTGCGGCTATACGGTCTGGCTCGAAGCTTTTGACCGTACTATCGTAAGTTGTGATGGTCCATGGGAGAACGAGAGCGCCTTCGTCGGGTTTTGCCTCGTGGCCGTGATGATCGAATAAGGTGACCGTAGAGCGGTTCGGGTGTCCAAACTGAAAGGCCGGTTTTTTTCGCTGCTGCCGTGTGGAAAGGGTCGCGGCACAAGGTGTCGCGTCCCTCAATCGATGGTTGTGATATATGGTTTGGGGAGTTGGTGCATGGCTATGGTACTGTGTATCGCAAACGCTGATTGCAGAGGGGTGAAAAACGTTATGTTATCCGGTTGCGGTAACCTCGCCCTCGAGGTCGTACGGTGTTGAGTCGGCAATCATCGCACGGCAGAACATGCCGGGACGGAGGTCGAACCTGCCAGTTTCAAGCATGCACTCGTTATCGACTTCCGGGGCGTCGTACTCGGTGCGGCCGAAGGCCAGGTTCCCCTCCACCTGATCCACCAGCACCTCGATCTCCCTGCCTTCGAACTTCCGGTTCTTCTCCTGCGATATGGCCTCCTGCAGCTCCATCAGTTCGGCCACGCGGTCCTGCTTCTCCTCCTGGCTCACGTCATCCGCGAGCCGGCAGGAGGGAGCGTGCTCCTCGTGGCAGTACGCGAAACAGCCGAGCCGGTCGAAGCAGCTCTCCTCGACGAACTGCAGAAGCTCCCGGAACTCCTCGCGCGTTTCCCCGGGGTACCCCACGATCATGGTGGTGCGCAGCCGGATCTCCGGGTTGCGCCGGCGGATCTCCTCGATCAGCCGATCCGTACCCGTACGGTTCACGCCCCGGTTCATGGAGCGCAGGATGCGGTCGTTGACATGCTGCAGGGGCATGTCGAGGTAGTCGCACACGTTGTCCCGCTCCTGCATGGTATCGATCACCTCCATGGGGAAGTTCAGCGGGTATGCGTACAGCAGCCGGATGCGCCGGAACGCCATGTCGGAGAGGCCTCGCACAAGATCGTTCAAAAGGGATTTTCCTTCGAGGTCGTAGCCATACAGGCTGATGTCCTGCGCGATGAGGTTCAGCTCCCTGACGCCCGACTCCTGCAGCAGCAAGGCCTCGCGCATGAGCTGTTCCTGAGGCTGGCTGGTGTAGCGACCCCGGATTTTCGGGATCGAGCAGAACGAGCACTGCCGGTTGCACCCCTCGGCGATCTTCAGGAAGGCGTAGTGCGGGGGGGTGAGCAGCATGCGCCGGTCCAGCAGTTCCTCGCGGTAGCTCGCACCGATGGCCCGGAGCACTTCCGGCAGTTCGCGTGTACCGAAGAATCCGTTCACCTCCGGCATCTCCTCGCGGAGTTCCTTGCCGTAGAGCTCCGGCAGGCAGCCCATCACGTACACCTCGTGTACCTTGCCCTCCTCCTTTTTTCCGATGGCCGCAAGGGTTTCAGCAATGGACTCCTCCTTGGCGTCCCGGATGAAGCCGCAGGAGTTGATAAGAATGATATCCGCACCATCGGGCGTTTCCGTGAAGGTGACGCCACTTGCCGCGGCCTGTGCCATGAGGCGTTCCGAGTCCACGGTGTTTTTGGAGCAGCCGAGGCTGAGGAGAAAGACTTTTCGCATGGATTATCTCTCTGGATTGCTGTTGAACCGGCGGAGAAACTCCTCCTTCCATGCCATGAAGGTGCCTTTCTGTATCTCCATGCGGGCGGTGTCGGTCAGCCACATGAAGAAGGAGATGTTCTGCATGGTGCAGAGCGTGAGGCCGAGGATCTCTCCCACGTTCAGGAGATGTCGGATGTAGGCGCGCGAGTAGTTGCGGCACACCTCGTTCGGAAATCCTTCGTCGATGGGGCGGAAGTCTTCGGCGTATCTGGCCGAGCGCAGGTTCATGGTACCCTGGCGGGTGTACACCCTTCCGTTGCGCCCTTCCCGGGTCGGGATGACGCAGTCGAACATGTCGATGCCGCGCTCGATGGCGTTCAGGATGTTTTCCGGCGTGCCCACGCCCATGAGGTAGCGCGGCTTGTGTTCTGGCAGCAGCGTATGCGAAAGTTCCAGCATGCGGTACATGGCTTCGGCGGGTTCGCCCACCGCCATGCCCCCCACGGCGTAGCCGTCGAAGTCGAGATCCACAAGCGCTTTCGATGATCGGATGCGCAGGTCAGCGTGGACGCCTCCCTGCGTGATGCCGAAAAGCGCCTGCCGGTGGGTGTAGAGCGGCGCCGTGCGTTCGAAGTGGTTGCGCGCACGCTCGGCCCACCGGATGGTAAGCTCGCCGGACTTCTCAACATAGCTGCGTTCAGCGGTGGAAGCAGGGCACTCGTCGAGCGGCATCATGATGTCGCTGCCGATGATGCGCTGCGTCTCCACCACGTTTTCCGGCGTGAACTGCAGCCTCGATCCGTCGAGGTGCGACTTGAAGGCCACTCCCTCCTCGCCGATTTTCCTGAGATCCGAGAGCGAATACACCTGGTAGCCCCCGCTGTCGGTGAGCAGCGGCCCATTCCAGTTCATGAAGCGGTGCACGCCTCCGGCTTTCCGGATGATGCCGTTGCCGGGTTTCAGGTACAGGTGGTAGGTGTTGGCCAGGATGATATGCACGCCGAGACCGCCGAGCATCCCTGTCGGCACGGACTTCACGCTTGCCCTTGTGCCGACGGGCATGAAGATCGGAGTGGGAATGGCCCCGTGATCCGTATGCAACGTGCCGCAACGGGCGGCTGAACGGGGATCGGTGGCTTCACGGTCGAATTGCAGAGGCATCGGTAATGTGGTCGGCTTGCCGGACGTGCCCGAATCTTTCATGGGCGATTCAGGTGCAAACCCGGCAGGATTCGCTGAAAACCGCCAATCTAAGGAGTTTCTGCGGGATAAAAAAACGTGCTCACCAGTCGTAGCCCAGGATGCGCAGGATGCGCTGGGCATCCTGGTCACCAAGCCGCGCGGCTTTCTGGGCATCGGCAATCGCGCCATCCCTGTCGCCCAGCTTACGCTTGGCTGCAGCCCTGCTGCCGAAGATTTTTGCCACATCTGGGGCCAGTTCGGCGGCCTTGTTGTAGTCTTCGATGGCCTCCCGGTACTGCCCGTTGTGGTACTTGTTCTTGCCGTTCCAGTAGTAATCCTCGGCAGACTTCGGCATCGACGGTCCGTCTGCTCCTGAAAGGAAGATAGCGAGCAACAGGAAGAGAAAGGGGGTCCTGATGTTCCTGCAAGCGATCATGTCAGTCCGGTCGTAAAGTGTACACTTATCAATGATAGCTGATCCCTGGGAGATAGTCAAGTCCGGTTTTGTTCATTCAGGCGTGTTTTTCTTGCATTTTCCGAACAGCGAGACGGTTTTGCATGGTGCATTTTTTGTGGAGCCGGACAGAATGGATGGTTCTTTTCTTATTTTGTCTGGAATTCCGGAGCTGTTTGTGTCTTTTTTTCACCCTTTCAATGTTTTGTCCGATGCATGTTCTTGTTACCGGTGCGGCAGGGTTTATCGGTTTTCACGTCTGCCAGCGGCTTCTCCAGCGTGGAGATACCGTCACGGGCCTTGACAATCTCAACGACTACTACGATGTGAGCCTCAAGGAAGCCCGGCTCAGGCTGCTTGAACCGCATCCCGATTTCCGGTTCTCCAGGACCGACCTCGCCGACCGCCAGGAGATGGAGGAGCTGTTCCGAAGCGGCGGATTCGACAAGGTGATCAACCTTGCTGCACAGGCAGGGGTGCGCTACTCGCTCGTGAATCCCCACTCCTATATCGACAGCAACATCCAGGGGTTCTTGAACATCCTCGAAGGGTGCCGCCACAACGGCGTCCGGCACCTGGTGTACGCCTCGTCGAGCTCGGTGTACGGCGCCAACGAAACCATGCCGTTTTCCGTGCACGACAATGTTGATCATCCGCTTTCGCTCTACGCTGCCAGCAAGAAAGCCAACGAACTGATGGCGCACACCTACAGCCATCTTTACAACATTCCCACGACCGGACTGCGCTTCTTTACGGTGTACGGACCGTGGGGACGTCCCGACATGGCGCTTTTTCTCTTCACCGGCGCCATTCTCAACAACAGGCCCATCAAGGTGTTCAATTACGGCAAGCACCGTCGTGATTTCACCTATATCGATGATATCGTCGAAGGGGTTCTCCGCATGCTCGACCACACTGCCGAGGGCAATCCCGACTGGTCCGGACTGCACCCCGATCCCGGTTCGAGCCGTGCACCCTGGAAGGTGTACAACATCGGCAACAGCAAGCCGGTAAATCTCATGGATTACATCGGCGCACTGGAGCGCGCGCTGGGGAAAACCGCGGAAAAGGAGTTTCTTCCCATGCAGCCGGGCGACGTGCCCGATACCTATGCCGATGTGGAGCAGCTCATGCAGGATGTGCACTACAGGCCGGAGACTCCGGTCGAGGAAGGGGTCGGGCGGTTCGTGGCGTGGTATCGCGAGTACTACGGCATATCCGGAGCCGGCAGCGCGTAAAAACTCTGTTTGCGTTCGCTCACCAGAACAATCGCTCCTGAACGGACCAGGCCCACGAGTGTTTCCCTTGCTTCGGCGAGCGGCACTCCGGCAAGTTTTCCGTATTCTTCGGCGGTTATCCTTGCGTGCTGCTGCAGATAGCCGAAAAGCATCTTCTCTGCGGTTCCGAACGAAAGCTTCAGCGGTTTTTTCCCCGATTGCATGAGCGAGATCCGGTCGTCGCACAGCGCCCGGTTTCTGCTGCCTTCCCGTGCGTACACGCGTTTTTCCGTGATACTCCTGTTCGTGCGGGGATCGGTGGTGTGCTCGATATGGTAGTGCGGTTTGTCGGGGCTTTCCGGCACCAGCACCATCAGTACCAGCCGTCGCTTGAACTCCTCGACGTAGATGTCGATTTCCGGTTCGGGCTCGATGTGGAATCTGACGGCATCATGCACGATCTCAAGGGTTTCCTTCTCGCTGTGGATGCCGACGATCCGCTTGTCGTCGTCCACGCCGATGAGGATGATGCCTCCCGAACTGTTGGCGAAAGCCGTGATGGGTTTGGCAATCTTGCACGGGGAGTGCACGAGCCGCTTGAATTCGGTCCGTTCGTTTTCCCCCTCCGCTACCAGTTCACAGAGGGAGAGCTGTTCGACACGTGAGCGGATTGGGGTCATGACAGGGCGCTGTTGATCGTTTACCGGGACCTCTCTTGCCTTGCCTGTGTGCCTGCGTACGGAACGGGAAAATTCCGTATGCAGGCACTGAGCGGCTGTGCGATGTATCCTTTTTTCCGGAATCAGGCCGCAGGACTCCGGGGACTATTCCGGTTTCAGGTGAGGGAAGAAGATCACGTCGCGGATCGACTCTTCGCCGCAGAGCACCATCACCATCCGGTCAATGCCGATACCGAGGCCAGCGCAGGGCGGCATGCCGTATTCAAGAGCCCTCAGGAAGTCCTCATCCACAATCATCGCTTCATCATCGCCGCGCAGGCGCAGCTTTGCCTGCGCTTCAAGCCGTTCACGCTGGATGACCGGATCGTTGAGTTCCGAGAAGGAGTTGCAGAGCTCCTTGCCCCCCACGATCAGCTCGAACCGTTCCACCAGACCCGGCTTCGAGCGGTGCTCCTTGGCCAGCGGCGACATCTCGGTGGGGTAGTCGATGATGAACGTCGGCTGGACGAGTTTCGGCTCGACGAATTCGCCGAAGATCTCGTCGATGATCTTGCCCGCTCCGATCTTCGGGTCGAGCTCGAGGCCGAGATCCTTGGCGGCAGAGCGCAGCTCCTGCTCGCTCCTGCCCTCGATTTCCACGCCGCAGTACTCGCGGATGGAGTCCGCAATGGTGAGGCGTCGGAAGGGGGGGTTCAGCGAGATCTCGCTGCCGAGAAAGGTCACGGTGTCACTGCCGTTCACGGCGAGCGCGGTACGGTACAGCAGTTCCTCGACCTGCTCCATCATCCAGTTGTAATCCTTGTAGGCTACGTACAGCTCCACCTGGGTGAATTCGGGGTTGTGGAAGCGGTCGATGCCTTCGTTACGGAAATCCTTGGCGAACTCGAACACCCCGTCGAAGCCGCCCACGATCAGTCGCTTCAGGTACAGCTCGTTGGCGATGCGCAGGTAAAGCTGCATGTCGAGCGCGTTGTGATGGGTGGTGAACGGTCTTGCTGCCGCCCCGCCGTAGATCGGCTGCAGGATCGGGGTTTCCACTTCGAGCCACCCTTTCGAGGTGAAGAACTGGCGAATGAAAGCGACGATGGCAGAACGCCTGATGAAGGTCTGGCGTACTTCGGGGTTCACGATGAGGTCGACGTAGCGCTGGCGGTAGCGAAGCTCCTTGTCGCTGAAGGCGTCATACACCACCTTCTGTCCGTCGACCTCCTTTTCCTTGGCTACCGGTATGGGGCGCAGCGATTTGCTGAGCAGCTCGAACGCCTGTGCATGCACCGATATCTCGCCGGTTTTCGTCCTGAAGCTGTACCCTTTGACGCCGACGATGTCCCCGATGTCGAGCAGTTTGAACGTGCTGTATGCCTTCTCGCCAACCTCGTCCTTTTTCAGAT